>Ga0070669_100000443_pt1 | contig 31632 bp, 26 predicted proteins | sample KBSS53metaG_FD_64680 | JGI IMG/M metagenome (GOLD analysis project Ga0070669, IMG submission 64680) | Switchgrass rhizosphere microbial communities from Kellogg Biological Station, Michigan, USA - KBS S5-3 metaG | ecosystem: Host-associated > Plants > Roots > Rhizosphere > Soil ...
ACATTGCCCTTAGGCCAGGAGCGTGCCACCTAGAATTTCTTCCTTGTATCGCAAAACCTGGCAAGCAGAAGTCATCTGTTGCGCTAATCCATAGCTGCTTTCCTTTTTTCATTTAAGCACCTTCAGATGACCATTCATTCCATATCTCTTGAAATGTCTTTCAAGCTCCAACTTGCAGTTGTCACTCTTCGTACCTAGTTTTTGAAGTCTCTGCAACAGATCGAGATATCTCGCTGTCATATCAAGCGCTGCGTCAACTGCCATGCTTGCCTTTCTCTGCATATCCGAGCTGTTAATCTTTGGGCTATTGAGCCGGGAATTTTTCGTATTTACGTGTATTTTTTTTACATCAAGCAGTAGTGCCGCTAGCCCACCTTCGTACATCCTACCCATATACTTTCTTAATGTTTTTTGGCTTATCGCACTAATCCCCAGCCTTGCATCACTCCAGCCGCATAACGTTTCTATGCTAACGAAATTCGACCAATCTTCAGACTCTTGATCCTTTGCCGCTCGCAATTCATTAAACCTATCCAGTCGATGACTTACGTTACGCTGCGCCGCCAATGACCTTGACGCGATACTGCTAGCTGTCTCCCCTTTAGTAAGTCTAGGCACCTGCTATATTCTCCAATATAGTTATAAGCACAGTGAAAACCTTGTTATTTCCGCATTTTATCTGTATTGGCCTCGCACTATAAGCTCCTTTCTCGGCTAACATTTCAAGATAGATTTGAACCTCGTCCTCTGTAAGCATGCTTAGGCTTTCACAGCCAAAATGCCGCAATACGACTGACCTGAGAGACCGAACGTTATCCTCTTGATCAGGAGAATATATTACTGATTTTGCAAACGCGGCTTCCGTGGCAGTAATTTCCTTTCCAGTCATACTTTCTTTTATATAACGCCAAGTAGCTTCAACGTCCTCGTGCCCCATAAACCAGCTAAGTGCCGCCAACGAATTCTCAGACTCTCCACCATGAAAAAAGCTCATAGCGAAATATCTCCGCAGTTGATGAGACCTCAGTGCCCAGCAATTACCTTCTGCATCACGCAAATCTAATACCATGCATAATTCTTCCAAATATACGTCTACTGCCGAACGTGGGAGTACACACATTCCTTTCATATTGAGATTGTAAAAAGCCTTGGATCTAACCTGCGGATCTTCAATAGGAGATATTTTTTCAAGAATGCTTTTTATTTTCTCTAGTGAACTTATACAGTCCATAGCGATTTGAGGAACCGGCTTCTCCATAGTACGACGTGCGCCATCAAAACCAGTCTTTCTAAGCTCCACGTTTATTTTTCTATTTGGCAATATGTCATCTACAGTGGAGATATCTAAAACTTCTTGTTTTCGACAGCAACCTAGCAATCCCACGATGACAAAACTCACAGCCAAATGCAGCCTAAATAGAATGAATACACGTGTCATGCGGCTATTGATCGGTGCGTAATCTGGATTTGATGCTAATAGTCTTCGCCACTTATCTACCACGCCTGCCAAAATGGGGGTCAACGCGACTTCGGCTTCTGCTGCCAATATTTTTTTGGTGAGCGTTGAAGCAGATTCATTTTCTGACGTAGTAATATTTGACACTATAGCAGTATAAAACTTGACGATGTCGGGATAGACTTCTAGGATCCACTTACAGCATTCGCGAATAAGTTCAGAAGCTACTGCCTCAGGTAATGTAATAGTTCTCTCATTAGTCTCATTGCGAAAAACTGTTACAGCTAATGAAATCTCATCCACATTGGCCAAATCTGTATCGGAGAGATCTGGAACCCAGGCTAGTGCTTTACTTAGGATGATGGCCCAGCGGCTAAGCCCTGCGGTCCGGGACATTTTTTTTATCGCATCCCTTGATTCTGATCCGTCAACATATCGCATCAAATACTCATTGAAAGGGCCTAGCTGTCCCGAACGTGCAGCGCTGATACCAAGTGCTTCGCTGACAAAATAGCTACTAACCTTACCTCGTTTATCAAAGGCTAGTGACAAACCTAGATACGCCTTCACAGAGGTTACATCATCGGGATCTAGCCCCTTGCTACTTAGGTACTCCTCCCATCGTCGGATCATCTGAGAAGTCTCTGTGACACCCCCCCGTTCATATCCAGCCAGAAAATCCGCAATGTCGTCCGAGTCTGCAATTTCGAACCCGACACTTTGAAAGCTTGATCCATAGCGAAGTAAAAGAAACTCCACAAACCAATGTAAGTAGATGTGGAACCCCTGAATGTTTCTCAAACTATTCCCCAACAAGGCCATTGCCCCTTCGTGCGCGGAAATCGTTACTCTCTTACACTGTGTTAATATCTTTGCGTTGGCTTCATCATTCCAACGTCCTCCAGGGAGTCCCTTATTCCACCGTAATACCACACCTCCCTTCTCTGCACCGTTCACCAAGCGAAATTCTTTACGGTATCCTACGACCCATATGTAATCTCTGAACTCACTACGCAGCCAATCAGGCGTGTGAGTATCCGATATAGGTTGATCCTCGGCCTCCAAAAATGCTTTTAGTTCTGCAGGCAGCAATTTCATCAATAAACCTCAGGAAGCTTAATTTTTCCAGTTAGTTCCTTTTTTATTTTTTTCGCCTTATTTACTAAGCTAGAGAGCTCTCTCATTGCTAACGGCAGATCTAGAGCTAATGAATCTACAAACTCTACCCAGAAGCGTGGCGCAAGACCTGTTCTCCTATCAGGCAAATCTAAAAATGCGCTGCTTGCAGACCTAAGCTTGTCGCGATAAAGCATCGCAACCGCCAGAGTCCGAGGATCGTCATTTACCAGAATTTTGTTATTTTCGGCTTTATGCCTCGCGTTCAATTCATGAGGGGCAGGCTGAGTACCCCTGTACGCATCTATTGGAATGCTCAGCCCATTCAGAAAACAATGCAACTCTTCAATATTGGAAAAATCAGAAGCCGCCAACTTATCAATATCGTTTTCAAGGGATGACACAATCAAGTAATTCTGGTGCCTTCTTATTTGCCGCTCGTAGATAGTCTGCCGAAGCTCGAGCGGAATGTAGTGGCCTATAGTTGTTTTAATATTTTTATGTCCGAATATTTTTGCTGTTGCAACCAAGTCGCCATCCATATCCAGATATTTCAATATTCCAACATTTATCCTGATTGCTTTGTATGTAAGCTTTTCAGACCAAGGCGTTAGAGCTGGATGCCTGTCCACGAACGGTATTGCGCGAGTCACGTTTGCACGCTCACCGAGAGACCTAAATTTTTTGCTAGCGCGAAGGGTGTTTAATATAGAGGCTGCTGAAAAAGCGCGTAAACTGTAGTCTACCGCACTAATTCCTACCCAGAGATATCGAGCTTCTTTTTCTCGACCTTGCCGCCGTAGTTCTTCTCTAATAGGCCTAGTCCAACGGAGGACGTTATTGACCAGCTCTTCGCAGAATGGGTTAAGGCGTACCGATTTATTCTCGTTAGCCCTTGGCTTCGCAACGGTCAAGCGTAACTCATCATTGTTCTCGCCAGCAGCTGACAACAAAATTGGGCGACCATCGTCGCTTTCTATTCGTGCGTGATACAAAGCCGTTGCATTAAGCTTTGGATAATTAATCATCAAAAGCAGGATGCAAACCCCTATTGAATAGCTCGACATCAGCCCCAAATAAGGGACCAAGCGGTTTTTCCCGTAACGCTGAATGTGGTACCAATATACGGGATTCAACTCAACCACTTGCCTACCATCGCGACCAACTCGTTTATGCGGCTTAGGGATACCATTCATATCCTCGACCACTAATAGCAATAAATTAATAAGTAGATTCGGGTGACCTCCTTCTCTATCAAAATAACACTTATTATTTTCTGGATCGTAGTGCCGTAATGCTTTTGGATTTCGGCGAACTTCGACTAGAAAAGATTTTTCTGCTTTTTTTAATAGATTCGAACCTTCTAGCTCCAGAGACACTAAATGCTCATAATCTGCGATGGCGCATGAAGTTATAGCATCTATTGCCGCTCTTAATTGTTCGGTATACTCCTCTAGATATGATTCAGAAGATTTTACAATAGACATTGGAATAAGCAGGTCTTCATTGTATGAATCAGCGCCTGCATTATAGTTTTTTGGTACTGGCACCCCGTTATAATCGCTATCTTTTTCGTTCTTCCGACCTGATGTTATCGCGCTTCGCTTAGGACTAGCCAGACAGTTAGCATGGGGGCTTATTCTAGGTAGGATATTTTTTTCAGCTAGTAAAACAATGAAGAGCCTGAAATGTGACCAGCACATAGTTGATGTAGTGAGCGCTATTCCTTCCATCTGTCCAAACTCATAGAAATTTCTTCTTAAGGATGAAAGTTGTGACAGAAGCTGTTTAAGAGGCAACTCCCTACTTGGCATACTCATCTGCTGACGCCAACAAGATAGCGCCCAGAATTTCATCACCCGGTTCACGCCATAGATCGCGGTAGGACAACTATATCGGCGTGCAAAAATCACCATAGCGTCTACGTATGAATGGCAAGCTTGACCTAGCCATACTGTTAGATACGTGATATCGACTTCTGTGAAGCCAGTTTTACGTCGCACGTTTGGAACCATGATGGTGAGCCGTTCCTCCCCGTTCTTTGTCTCCTCACGAGCCAGTAATTTGTCGATTAGCGTTGATCTGGACATGCCGCAATCTCATAGGCTTGGCAGTGAACGGTACGCCTATATTTCTATTTCCCTCAATCTCTCCAGCTAACAAAATGCGGCGATGAATCCCTGCCCCTGTGGATATCTCGGCGAACCGAGCGGCAAATGCTCATGCACACCGGACATGGTGCAGCGCTATCGCAACAAACTGTCGGGGCCGTTGCTGGACCGGATCGACTTGCACCTGACAGTAGCGCGGGAGGCGACAGCGTTGAACCCTGCCGTGAAACCGGGAGAAGACAGCGCCAGCGCGGCCACATTGGTCGCCGAGGCCCGCGAGCGTCAGCAAAAACGCCAGGGCTGTGCCAATGCGTTTCTCGATTTGCCGGGGCTGAAGAAGCACTGCAAGTTATCCACAGCCGATGAAACCTGGCTGGAGACCGCGTGCGAAAGATTGACCTTGTCGCTGCGCTCGGCGCACCGGCTGCTCAAGGTCGCGCGGACGTTGGCGGATCTCGAAAAGTGCGCAGATATCAGTCGCGAGCATCTGGCCGAAGCGTTGCAGTATCGGCCGGCGACTCAGTAAGTGCTGAGTTTGGGGTGGCCCCAATCGCGAGCAGGCTCGCTCCCACAAGTCCAACATAGATCCTGTGGGAGCGAGCCTGCTCGCGATCGCTATTTCAGAGACGCCTCAACGGAAGCGGTCGACCTCTTGGCGCAGGTCGGCTGCCAGGCCTTCCAGTTCCTTGGCGGTGATGGCCAGGTTCGACACCACTTCGCGCTGCTCGCTGTTGGCCATCGCGATGCTCTGCAAGTTGCTGCTGAGCAAAGTCGCGGTGCTGCTCTGCTCCTGAGTCGCGGTGGTGATCGCGGCAAACTGCTCACCCGCCGAGCGACTTTGCTCGTCAATGCGCGCCAGCGCCGACGCCACGTTGGCATTTCGCGACAGGCCTTCCTGCATCAGCAGGTTGCCCTGCTCCATGTTGCTGATGGCGTTGCCGGTTTCCTGCTGGATGCTGTGAATCATGCTGGAAATTTCATCCGTCGCCTGACGGGTACGCGAGGCCAGGCTGCGTACCTCGTCGGCCACCACGGCAAAGCCGCGACCTTGTTCACCGGCACGGGCGGCTTCGATCGCAGCGTTGAGTGCCAGCAGGTTGGTCTGTTCGGCAATCGAGGTGATCACGCTGACAATGCCGCCGATTTCCTGGGAACGCTGACCGAGCGTGTTGATCACGGTCGCGGTGGTGTTCAGTGCGCCGGCAATCTGCTCCAGCGAGGAAGACGCTTCCTCCATCGACGTGCGACCGATCTGGGTCTGCTGCGCGTTTTCCTGGGCCAGACGCTGGGTGTTGCCCATGTTGTCGGCAATGTTCAGCGACGTGGCGGAAAACTCCTCTACCGCGCCGGCCATGCTGGTGATCTCGCCGGACTGTTGCTCCATGCCTTCATAGGCGCCGCCGGACAGACCGGACAGCGCCTGAGCCCGACGGTTGACCTCTTCGGAGGCGCGGCGGATGTGCTCGACCATGGTCGACAGCGCCTGGCTCATCTGGTTGAAGGCGCGGGCCAACTGACCAATCTCGTCGTTGCTCGACACACTCAGGCGCACGCTCAGATCACCCGCGCCCAAGGCTTCGGCCTGACGCACCAGATCGCCCAGTGGCGCCAGCTTGCTGCGCAGCAACCAGACCACAGAGCCGACCGCCAGCAGCATCGCCAGCAGACTGCCGATGGCCAGCTGAGTGCCGACGCTCCAGGTCACCGCGCGAATCTCCGCCTTCGGCATGCTCGCCACTACCGACCACGGCCCACCCTCGAACGGCACGGCGATGCTGTAGAAATCTTCGGACTTGTCGCTCCAGAACCGGCCCTTACCCGGCGCTTTCGCCAGATCGTTGATTACCGGAATCGCTTGATCCAGCGCCTGCACGCCCGCCGGGGCCACCAGCCATTGGTTTTTCTCGTCCAGCAATGCCAGCGAACCGGTCTGGCCGATGCGGAAGCGCTTGAGATTGGCGAACTGGGCGTTCTGCGCGTCGGTGTAATCGAAACCGACGAACAACACCGCAATCACCTTGCCGCTGCTGTCACGCACCGGGGTGTATTGGGTCATGTAGGAACGGTCGAACAGCAAGGCGCGGCCGACGTACCCTTGCCCCGCCATCAACTTCGCATAGGCTGGATGGGCGTGGTCGAGCAAGGTGCCAATGGCGCGGGTGCCATCCTGTTTGGTCAGGGAGGTGCTGACCCGCACAAAATCTTCGCCGCTACGCACGAACAGCGTGGCGACACCGGCCGTCATCTGTTTGAACTCGTCGACTTCCTTGAAGTTGTTGTTCAACACTTCGCTGCCCAGGTGCAGGCCCGGCGTCTGGGTGCCGGCCACGGTCACCGGCTCGCTCGGATGAATGCTCAGGCCGGCGCTGAAGCGCTTCTCGAACAACCCGCTCAGGCGCTGGGTGCTTTCGCGCAGCGTGCCGTGGAAGGTGCTCAATTGGTCGGCGAGCAGACGCGCTTCACTGGCGAGGTGCTCCTCACGAGTGGCGAGGTTGGCGGTATCCAGCGAACGCAAAGCAAAGACTGTACTGCCGCTGATGACAATCGCCAGTATCACGGCGAGCGCGAGGCCCAGCTGCGAGGCGATCCGAGCGCGAGGTTGAGACATGGACAGCTCCTGGCCGAACTTCCGATCCTCCTTGATCGCAGCTCGGATAATTTTCTAATGGGGGTGAATCGTGGAGACCGGCACGACGGTTCCACATGCACGTATTCGGCTGTAAAACCGAATACTTGAGCGAACAGCAGGGTTATGGCGAAAGGCCGGCATTGTGCAGGCTCGAACGATTCAGCTCAAGCGCGTGACCGCCGGCAGCGCCATGGCGCGGACTTCGCCTTGCAGGAAGTCGCTGAGGCGGCGCAAACGTTCACCTCCGGGGCGGGTCTTTGGCCATACCAGGTAATAATTCAGTCCGCTGGCGACCGCCGTCGGCCAGGGCAGGCTCAAGCGCCCTTGCGCGACATCCTCGGCCACCATCAGTAGATCGCCCATGGACACCCCATAGCCCCTGGCTGCCGCGATCATGCCCAGCTCCAGGGTGTCGAACACCTGCCCGCCCTTGAGCGACACCTGTTCCGACAGTCCCATGTGTTCCAGCCAACTGCGCCAGTCCCGGCGATCCGGCGTCGGGTGCAGCAGCTCGGCGCTGGCTAGCCGCGCCACGTCCCACGGCTGATCGTTGAGCAGGTTCGGCGCGCCAACCGGAATCAGCTCCTCTGGAAACAGCAGGCTGGCTTCCCAGTCCGGCGGGAAATGTCCGTCACTCAGCAGCACCGCGCAATCGAAGGGCTCGTTGTTGAAGTCCACCGAGTCCACGTCCATCCACGCGCTGGTCAGTTGCACTTCGTTGCCTGGCTGCAAATGCCTGAAACGACTGAGCCGCGCCAGCAACCAGCGCATGGTCAGGGTCGACGGGGCTTTCATGCGCAGGATGTCATCTTCGGCGCGCAAGGTATTGCAGGCCCGTTCCAACGCAGCAAAGCCATCACGGATGCCCGGCAGAAGCAGACGTGCCGACTCGGTCAGTTGCAGGTTGCGCCCGCTGCGGTGGAACAGCCGGCAGGCGAAATGCTCTTCGAGCGTGCGGATGTGCCGGCTCACCGCACTTTGAGTGATCGACAACTCTTCGGCTGCCCGGGTGAACGAGCTGTGGCGTGCCGCCGCTTCGAATGCGCGCAGGGCATACAAGGGTGGAAGACGACGGGACATGCACAACGCTCCAATGGCGGGATTGCGCCAACTTAGCAGAATCGCGGAAGGATGAGTTTTAATCATGCCACCCATCCTTTTTATCCCTTTGTGCAACCTGCGCCAAACCCTGAGAATCGACGGTCTCTTGCTCCCTCTTTTATAAGGATGTGAACGCCATGCAGCGTCCTGTGCGTACCGAACTCTGGGCCATCCTGCGGCTGGCGGGGCCGTTGATCGCCTCGCAGTTGGCGCACATGCTGATGGTGCTGACCGACACCCTGATGATGGCGCGCCTCAGTCCCGAAGCGCTAGCCGGTGGCGGTCTGGGCGCGGCCACTTATTCATTCGTGTCTATTTTCTGCATCGGCGTGATCGCGGCGGTCGGCACTCTGGTGGCGATTCGTCAGGGCGCTGGCGACATCATCGGTGCCGCCCGCCTGACCCAGGCCGGACTGTGGCTGGCATGGCTGATGGCGCTCGGTGCCGGGCTGCTGTTGTGGAACTTGAAACCGGTGTTGCTGCTGTTCGGCCAGACCGAGACCAACGTCAACGCCGCCGGGCAGTTCCTGATCGCCCTGCCCTTCGCCCTGCCCGGCTACCTGAGCTTCATGGCCCTGCGCGGTTTCACCAGCGCCATCGGCCGGGCAACGCCGGTGATGGTCATCAGCCTCGCCGGCACGGTGGCCAACTTCCTGCTCAACTACGCGCTGATCACCGGCCTGTTCGGCCTGCCGAAACTCGGGCTGACCGGTATCGGCCTGGTCACGGCAATTGTCGCCAACTGCATGGCGCTGGCACTGGCCTGGCACATTCGTCGGCATCCGGCCTATGACGCCTACCCGCTTCGCGAAGGTCTGTCGCGGCCGAACCGGCAGTACCTGAAAGAACTCTGGCGCCTGGGCCTGCCCATCGGCGGCACCTACGCGGTGGAAGTCGGGCTGTTCGCCTTCGCGGCGCTGTGCATGGGCACCATGGGCAGCACGCAACTGGCGGCGCATCAGATCGCCCTGCAAATCGTCTCGGTGGCATTCATGGTTCCTGCGGGGATGTCGTATGCGATCACCATGCGCGTCGGCCAGCATTACGGCGCCGGGCAATTGAACGATGCGCGGATGTCGGGAAGGGTCGGCATCGTCTTTGGTGCGGTGGTAATGCTGGGGTTTGCGATGGTGTTCTGGTTGCTGCCGAATCAGTTGGTCGGTTTGTTCCTCGACCATAACGACCCGGCGTTTGCCGAAGTGATTCGTCTGGCCGTGAGCCTGCTGGCCGTGGCGGCGTGGTTCGAGCTGTTCGACGGCACGCAGACGATTGCCATGGGCTGCATCCGCGGCCTCAAGGATGCCAAGACCACATTCCTGGTCGGGCTTGTTTGCTACTGGCTGATCGGCGCGCCGGCGGCGTGGCTGATGGCGTTTCATCTGCACTGGGGGCCGACCGGCGTCTGGTGGGGTCTGGCGCTGGGGCTGGCCTGTGCGGCGGTGAGCTTGACGCTGGCGTTCGAATGGAAGATGAAGCGAATGATTCGGCTTGAGCCGCAATCTCAAGGCTTCAAAATCGCTCAGGCCGAATGAGTCTCCCTGTGGGAGCGAGCTCGCTCCCACAGGGGTTTGAGGCTAAACCACGATACCCAGCGGCGGCTGGCTGGCGTCAACCACCAGATATTCAACCAGTTCCGCCAACGGCAGCGGCTTGCTGATCAGGTAACCCTGCACCTGATCACAGCCGAACCCGCGCAACAGATCCAGTTGCTCCCGGGTTTCCACCCCTTCGGCCACCACTTCCAGGTGCAGGTTGTGCGCGAGATTGATCATCGCGTGCACCAGTTTGCGGTTCTCTTCGCGCTGCTCCATGCCGCCGACGAAGCTCTTGTCGATCTTCAGCAAGGTAATCGGCAGGCTGTTGAGGTGCACGAACGACGAGAACCCGGTGCCGAAATCATCCAGCGAAAATCGCACGCCGAGGCGACCGAGGGCGTCCATGGTCTGCTTGACCAGATCGCTGCGGCGCATCACGGCGGTTTCGGTGAGTTCGAATTCCAGCCACTGCGCCTCGACCCCGCGCTCGGCGATCAGACGACTGAGCGTCGGCAGCAACTGACTGTCCTGAAACTGGCGGAACGACAGGTTGATCGCCATGTGCAGCGCCGGCAGTCCGCGCTCGCGCAACGCCTGCATGTCGCGCAGGGCCCGGGATATCACCCAGTAACCCAGCGGCACGATCAGGCCGCTCTGCTCCGCCAGCGGCACGAATTCACTCGGCGGCAGCAGGCCGCGCTCACTGTGACGCCAGCGCACCAGCGCTTCGAGGCCGACGATCTGGCCGTCCTGCAGGTTCAGGCGCGGCTGGTAATGCAGCTCCAGCTCGTCACGACGCAAGGCCCGGCGCAGCTCGCTTTCGAGGTCGGCCATGCTTCGCGCGTTGCGGTTGATTCGTTCGTTGAAGATGTGAAAGGTGCAGCCTTGCGTGCTCTTGGCCTGCTGCATGGCGATGTGGGCGTGCCACATCAGCGGATCGGCGCCGCCCTGGGCGCGGGCATGGGCGATGCCCAGGCTGGAGCCGATCAACAGGCTTTCGCCGTCGACCCAGTAAGGTTCGGCCAAGGCTTCGGTAATGCGCTCGGCCATCCATTCCGCCCGTTGCGGGGCGCGGCGGGTATCGATCAGCAAGGCGAATTCATCGCTGCCCAGGCGCGCCAGTTGATCGCCGACTTCCAGCTGACTTTTCAGCCGTGCGACGACTTGCAGGATCAGGCGGTCGCCGGCCTGGTGGCCAAGGGCATCGTTGGCGTGACGGAAGTTGTCGAGATCGAGGTGCCCAAGGGCCAGGCCGCGGCCGTCGTTTTCGGCGAGGCGCGCCGTCAGCAGGGTCTGGAAGCCCTGACGGTTGGCGATGCCGGTCAGCGGATCCTGCTCGGCCAGGCGTTGCAGGGTGTTTTCCAGCACGCCGCGTTCGCGCACATGCCGCAGGCAACGTCGAAGCATGCCGGGATCGAGGGCATCGAACACCAGCCAGTCGCTGACACCATCGGGCGCGGTCGCCGGCTCGTGTTCCAACAGCAACACCGTCGGCAGGCTGCAACGGCCGGGCGCCGGCTGCAACGCGGGAACGGTCAACAACACCGCGTGGCGGTTGTCTTCGAACAGACTGCTGACCGACTCCCAGCTCGGCGCGCTGATCAGCACCGCCGCACTCCCCAACGGAGCCAGACACTCGCGCAATAACGCTGTCCACGCTGGCTCTTCGGCCAGTAGCAGCAAACGCAAGGGTTCGACAGGCGTAGTCAAGCTGACTCCCTAGACTCTGCAATGATGTGGGCGGCGGGCATTATGCCGTTGCGGCAACCAATGACCAAACGACAACGGTTATCAAAACGTTATTTTGTGTCACGAATGAGAACATTAGCCGCAAAATCACCGCGCATCCTGCGTGAAAGTAACAAAACCGGCAAATTTGAATCGCGTGCTGCGTCACAAGTCGGAGAGAGCAGCACAAATCGCTGAGCCTGTTAAAATGCCGGCCCATTTCGTCAACGACTCCCGAATTTTCGTATGTCCCGACTCAATCCCCGGCAGCAAGAAGCCGTGAACTACGTCGGCGGCCCTCTATTGGTGCTCGCCGGTGCTGGCTCCGGCAAGACCAGCGTGATCACGCGCAAGATTGCGCACCTGATCCAGAACTGCGGCATCCGCGCCCAGTACATCGTCGCCATGACCTTCACCAACAAGGCCGCGCGCGAGATGAAAGAGCGGGTCGGCACCCTGCTGCGTCCAGGTGAAGGACGCGGGCTGACGGTCTGCACCTTCCACAACCTGGGCCTGAACATCATCCGCAAGGAACATGAACGGCTGGGCTACAAACCCGGTTTCTCGATCTTCGACGAAACCGACGTCAAGTCGCTGATGACCGACATCATGCAGAAGGAATATGCAGGCGACGACGGCGTCGACGAGATCAAGAATATGATCGGCGCCTGGAAAAACGACCTGATCCTGCCGGCCCAGGCCCTGGAAAACGCCCGCAACCCCAAGGAACAGACCGCCGCCATCGTCTACACCCACTACCAGCGCACGCTCAAGGCGTTCAACGCGGTGGACTTCGACGACCTGATCCTGCTGCCGGTGAAACTCTTCGAAGAGCACGCCGACATCCTCGAAAAGTGGCAGAACAAGGTGCGTTACCTGCTGGTCGACGAATACCAGGACACCAACGCCAGCCAGTACCTGCTGGTGAAAATGCTCATCGGCAAACGCAACCAGTTCACCGTGGTGGGCGACGACGACCAGTCGATCTACGCCTGGCGCGGCGCGCGGCCGGAAAACCTGATGCTGCTCAAGGACGACTACCCGTCCCTGAAAGTGGTGATGCTCGAGCAGAACTACCGCTCCACCAGCCGCATCCTGCGCTGCGCCAACGTGCTGATCTCGAACAACCCGCACGAATTCGAGAAGCAGCTGTGGAGTGAGATGGGCCACGGCGACGAGATCCGCGTGATCCGCTGCCGCAACGAGGACGCCGAAGCCGAACGCGTGGCCATGGAAATCCTCAGCCTGCACTTGCGCACCGACCGCCCGTACAGCGATTTCGCGATCCTCTATCGCGGCAACTACCAGGCCAAGCTGATCGAGCTGAAACTGCAGCACCATCAGGTGCCGTACCGTCTGAGCGGCGGCAACAGCTTCTTCGGCCGTCAGGAAGTGAAAGACCTGATGGCCTACTTCCGCCTGATCGTGAACCCGGACGACGACAACGCCTTCCTGCGCGTGATCAACGTGCCGCGCCGGGAAATCGGCTCCACGACTTTGGAAAAGCTCGGCAACTACGCCACCGAACGCAAGATCTCGATGTACGCCGCCACCGACGAACTCGGCCTGGGCGAACATCTGGACAGCCGCTTCACCGACCGCCTGTCGCGCTTCAAGCGTTTCATGGACAAGGTGCGCGAGCAGTGCGCCGGCGAAGACCCGATCTCCGCCCTGCGCAGCATGGTCATGGACATCGACTACGAGAACTGGCTGCGCACCAACAGTTCCAGCGACAAGGCCGCGGACTACCGGATGAGCAACGTCTGGTTCCTGATCGAAGCCTTGAAGAACACCCTGGAAAAAGACGAAGACGGCGAAATGACCGTCGAGGACGCCATCGGCAAACTCGTCCTGCGTGACATGCTGGAACGTCAGCAGGAAGAGGAAGACGGCGCCGAAGGCGTGCAGATGATGACCCTGCATGCGTCCAAGGGCCTGGAATTCCCCTACGTGTTCATCATGGGCATGGAAGAGGAAATCCTCCCGCACCGTTCCAGCATCGAAGCCGACACCATCGAAGAAGAACGCCGCCTGGCCTACGTGGGCATTACCCGCGCGCGCCAGACCCTCGCGTTTACCTTCGCCGCCAAGCGCAAACAGTACGGCGAGATCATCGACTGCGCGCCAAGCCGCTTCCTCGATGAACTGCCGCCGGACGACCTGGCCTGGGAAGGCAACGACGACACACCGACCGAAGTCAAAGCCGTGCGGGGCAACAGCGCACTGGCTGATATACGCGCGATGTTAAAGCGCTAGAATTGACCACTTTTTACTAGACCTTCGGCGCACAAAGCGCCAAATGAGGACAGCTTCATGGAAGCATTGCACCAGAAAATCCGCGAACTAGGCATCGTGCTTTCCGACCAGGTCCTGAAGGTCGACGCCTTCCTGAACCACCAGATCGACCCGGCCCTGATGAAGCTGATCGGCGACGAATTCGCCACGCTGTTCAAGGATTCGGGCATCACCAAGATTGTCACCATCGAAGCATCGGGCATCGCGCCGGCGATCATGACCGGCCTGAACCTCGGCGTGCCGGTGATCTTCGCCCGCAAGCAACAGTCCCTGACCCTGACTGAAAACCTGCTGTCGGCGACCGTTTACTCGTTCACCAAGAAGACCGAAAGCACCGTGGCCATCTCCCCTCGCCACCTGACCAGCAGCGACCGTGTGCTGATCATCGACGACTTCCTGGCCAACGGTAAGGCGTCCCAGGCGCTGATCTCGATCATCAAGCAGGCCGGCGCCACCGTCGCTGGCCTGGGCATCGTGATCGAGAAGTCGTTCCAGGGCGGCCGTGCGGAACTGGATTCGCAGGGTTACCGCGTCGAGTCGCTGGCTCGCGTGAAGTCGCTGAAGGATGGCGTGGTGACTTTCATCGAGTAACCCGGCTTCATCGCATTATCCCTGTGGGAGCGGGCTTGCTCGCGAAGGCGTTGTGTCAGTCAACGTATAGGTCGACTGACACGGCGTCTTCGCGAGCAAGCCCGCTCCCACAGTTGGTTTTACGGTGAACATTATTGCGCGGTAGCTTTGAGGCCGGTGAGGAGCAACCGCTGAAACAGGTCTTCCTTCAGTCCTTCCGGATCGGTGAGCTGCATGCGCGCCAGATGCTCCGGATACAGCGAAGCCTCAGGCGCATCCAGCGCGGCCTTGCCCAACTCCAGAATCTCCGTCAGCTTGAATTTGCTCTTGAGCCAGTTCAGCGCCCGCAACAGATCCTTTTCGACCTCCGTGAAATCGCAGCCCAGCGGATACTCCGGAAACAGGTTCGGATGCCGTGCGGCAATCGCCTGCAAGCGTTGTGGGGTGTTGTCGGTAAAGCGCGGATCGAGACGAAAGTCCTTTGGCAGCTTGCCGACCTTCTGCGCCTGTTCGATCAGGCCCTGCTGGAAGCGCGAGTCGCTGATGTTCAACAGCGCTTCGATCACCACCGCATCTGACTTGCCGCGCAGATCGGCGATGCCGTACTCGGTGACCACGATGTCGCGCAAGTGCCGCGGAATCGTGCAATGGCCGTACTCCCAGACGATGTTCGAACTGACGTCACCGCCGGATTCGCGCCAGCTGCGCAGCAGCAGAATCGACCGCGCATCGTGCAGCGCATGGCCCTGAGCGACGAAGTTGTATTGCCCGCCGACGCCGCTGAGTACCCGCCCGTCTTCCAGCTGATCCGCCACCCCGGCGCCCAGCAGGGTCATGGTGAACACGGTGTTGATGAACCGCGCATCCAGACGCTGCAGGCGTTTGAGCTCTTCCTGCCCGTACAGCTCGTTGATGTAGCTGATGCGGGTCATGTTGAATTCGAGGCGTTTGCTCAGCGGCAACTCACGCAAGCGTTCATAGAAACTGCGCGGCCCGAGGAAGAATCCGCCGTGGATCGAGATGCCGTCGGTTTGCGCCGCCTCGTCGAGGGTCCCGGCGTTGGCCTGCTCCTGAGTCTGTACATCCGGGTAAACCTTGCGCCGGATGATCCCGGCTTCGGCCAGCACCAGCAGGCCGTTGACGAACATTTCGCTGCAACCGTACAGGCCTTTGGCGAAGGGCTCGATGCCCCCCTCGCGTTCGATCAACTGCGCCCACTGGCTGAGGTTCACATCGGTCAGCAAGTCCTGATATCCGGCGTTGTCGGCCTGACGCGCCAGCAACGCAGCGGTCAGCGCATCGCCCATCGAGCCGATACCGATCTGCAAAGTACCGCCATCGCGCACCAAGGTGCTGGCGTGCAAACCGATGAAATGATCCTGAAAGCCGACAGGCATGTTCGGCGTGGAAAACAGCGTGCTGCTGTCCTTCTCGTCGATCAGCAGGTCGAAGGTATCGATGTCGACTTCGGCGTCGCCCGGCATGTACGGCAACTCGGTGTGCACCTGGCCGACCAGCAGAATGGTCTCCCCCGCCGCCCGGCGTTTGGCGATCATCGGGAACAGGTCGAGAGTGATGTCCGGGTTGCAACTGAGGCTCAGGCGATCCGGGTGTTCGCTGCTGCTGGCGAGCAATTGCGCCACCAGATTCAGCCCGGCGGCGTTGATGTCGCGGGCGGCGTGGCTGTAGTTGCTGCTGACGTAATCCTGCTGGGCCGGCGCGCTGTTGAGCAGGCTGCCGGGCTGCATGAAGAATTGCTCGATGCGGATGTTGGACGGCAGGCTGTCGCGGTGCAGGTCGGCGAGGAATTCCAGCTCCGGGTAATCGCCGAACACCCGCTCGACGAAGGGTTCGATGAAGCGCTTCTGCAAACCATCGCCCAGGGTCGGACGGCCAAGGCACAAGGCGGTGTAGATCGTCAGCTGACGTTCGGGCAATCCGGCAATCCGCCGGTACAGCGCGTTGACGAAGGGATTGGGTTTGCCCAGGCCCAGCGGCAGGCCCATGTGGATGTGCGCCGGCAACCGCGCCAGCACGTCGTCCACCGCCTGTTCGATCGAACACAACTGCACCATCTGAAGCCTCCTGCCCGTTCCGTGAATAGAGGTACGACCGAGATTGCCGGTTGTTTGCTGCAAAGAACAGCCTCAGGCCTGAATCGCGGGCACAAAAAAACCGTCCGGAGACGGTTTTTTTCGTCAGAAGCGCGGCTTATTTCAGGCCGGACATCTTCTGGATCGCGCCCTTGAGCTCTTCATCGGAGCAGTCGGCGCAGGTGCCTTTTGGCGGCATCGAGTTGATGCCGGTGATGGCCTTGGCCAGGATGCCGTCGAGGCCGCCCTGGTGATCGGCGCGCTCTTTCCAGGCTGCGGCGTCACCGATTTTCGGGGCGCCCAGCAGACCGGAGCCGTGGCAAGCGTTGCAATGTTTGGCAATCACTTCGTCCGGCGTCTTGGCGCCGCCACCGCCGCCTGCCGAAGCAGCGACTTCCATCCCCTTGCACTCTTGCCCTTGAACACACACCTGGCCGACCGGCTCGAGGCGTTTGGCAATGTCGTCATTCGTCGCAGCTTGAGCGCTGACAGCCCAGAGGGCCAGTACGGTTGCTGGTGCAGCCAGCATTTTCATAATTAGGTTCACGCGTTCACCCTCAATGGTGGCTATTCACGCCTGCGGCCACGGTTCGCAGGCGGGCGCAAGTATAGCGGTTAGCCCGCTTCACTGAAACAACCCCAAAGTCGAAGGGGTTATATCGCGCTGTGGAAAAACGTTTCGGGTGCCTTCGCCGTATGGCCTGGCGCCTCTTGGTTTAAAAATTCGCCGGCGTGGCTGCGCTGATTAGTCGCGCCGGTGCATCGAACGGATTACGGAAACGATGCGGCTTGGTACTTTCAAAGTAGTAGCTGTCGCCGGCTTCGAGGATAAAAGTTTCAAGGCCTACCACCAGTTCCAGGCGCCCTTCCACCAGAATCCCGGTTTCCTCGCCTTCGTGGGTCAGCATTTCTTCGCCGGTGTCGGCGCCCGGCGGGTAGATTTCATTGAGGAACGCGATGGCCCGACTCGGGTGCGCGCGGCCGACCAGTTTCATGGTCACGGCGCCGTCGGAAATGTCGATCAGCTCGTTGGCCTTGTAGACGATCTGGGTCGGTTTTTCCTGCAGGATCTCTTCGGAAAAGAACTCGACCATGGACATGGGAATCCCGCCCAGAACCTTCCTCAGCGAACTGATCGAAGGACTGACGCTGTTCTTTTCGATCATCGAAATGGTGCTGTTGGTGACGCCCGCGCGCTTGGCGAGTTCACGCTGGGAAAGCCCTTTGAGCTTGCGGATCGATTGCAGTCGTTCACCGACGTCCAAGGCTGGAGCCTCCTGATGTTGTAGAAATATTGAGCGTTATCATGGCGACAGCGTTCAGTATTTACAACACTTGGGCCCCGCTAGCGCTTCAACCCTCGGAATAGAGCCTTGGCACCCGGCGCAGATTGCAGAAGATCTGGTACGGAATGGTGTCCGCCCACTTCGCCACATCGCTGGCGAGGATGTTTTTGCCCCACAACTCGACGGTCGAACCGAGGCCGGCTTGCGGCACGTCAGTCAGGTCGATGCACAGCATGTCCATCGACACCCGCCCAAGAATGCGGCTGCGCTGGCCGGCCACCAGCACCGGGGTGCCGGTCGGCGCCTGACGCGGATAACCGTCGGCGTAACCCATGGCGACCACGCCGATGCGCATCGGTTTGTCGGTGATGAACTTCGCGCCGTAACCCACCGGTTCGCCGGCCGGCAGTTCGCGCACGCTGATAACTTTCGATTCCAGCGTCATCACCGGCTGCAGGCGCTCGGCCACGGCGTTGGCTTCTTCGAACGGGGTGGCGCCGTAGAGCATGATGCCCGGGCGCACCCAGTCGCTGTGAATCTGCGGCCAGCCCAGCACCGCCGGCGAGTTGCGCAGGCTGACTTCGGCCGCCAGGCCCTGACGCGCGGCTTCGAACACCGCGACCTGATCGGCGCTGCTCTGCTCGTGCAGTTCATCGGCCCGGGCGAAGTGGCTCATCAGCACGACTTTGGCCACTTTGCCGCTGGCCAGCAAACGTTGGTAAGCCGCCGGGTAATCCTTGGGATGCAGGCCCACGCGGTGCATGCCCGAATCGAGCTTCAGCCACACGGTGATCGGCTTGCTCAACGCCGCCTGCTCGATCGCTTCGAGCTGCCACAGCGAATGCACCACGCACCAGAAATCGTGCTCGACGATCAGCGCCAGCTCATCGGCCTCGAAAAAACCTTCAAGCAGCAGCACTGGCGCGCGAATCCCGGCGGCACGCAGCTCCAGGGCTTCTTCGATGCACGCCACCGCGAAGCCGTCCGCTTCAGCCTCCAGCGCCTGGGCGCAACGCACCGCGCCATGGCCGTAGGCATCGGCCTTGATCACCGCCAGTGCCTTGGCACCGGTGACTTCACGGGCGATACGGTAGTTGTGACGCAGGGCTTGAAGGTCGATCAGGGCACGGGCAGGACGCATGGCAGCAGACTTCTTGGCGGTCATGGGAATAAAAACCGGCGCTGGCTGACGGCGTGAACCGCCAACAGCACCGGGAGAGGGATCTTTACAACGGGTTACGGCAACGCGGCGACGATAGAGATCTCGACCAGGATGCTCGGCTTGGCCATCTTCGCTTCGACGGTGGCGCGGGCCGGGGCGGCGCCTTTGGGCAGCCACTGATCCCACACCGAATTCATGCCGGCAAAGTGCGCCTCGATGTCGTTCAGGTAGATCGTCGCCGACAGCAGATGCTGCTTGTCGGTGCCGGCCAGATCGAGCAGGCGCTCGATGTTGGCGAGTACGTCGCGGGTCTGCTGTTCGACACCGGCGTTGAAGTCATCGCCGACCTGCCCGGACAGATACACCGTACCGTTGTGGCTGACGATCTGACTCATGCGCTCATTGGTGAGCTGGCGCTGGATTGCCATGCTTTGCGGACTCCTGGGTGGTGTTGCCATAACGGGAAATATCGAGACCTTCGGCGCTGATCTGCGGCTTTTTCTTCGCCATCAGGTCGGCCAGCAAGCGACCGGAGCCGCACGCCATGGTCCAGCCAAGAGTGCCGTGACCGGTGTTCAGGAACAGGTTCTTGAACGGGGTGGCGCCGACGATCGGCGTGCCATCCGGGGTGGTTGGACGCAGGCCGGTCCAGAAGCTCGCTTCGGCCAGATTGCCGCCCTGAGGATAAAGGTCGTTGACGATCATCTCCAGGGTTTCGCGCCGACGCGGGTTGAGCGACAGGTCAAAACCGGCGATCTCCGCCATGCCGCCGACGCGGATGCGGTTGTCGAAACGGGTGATCGCGACCTTGTAGGTCTCGTCGAGAATGGTCGAGGTCGGAGCCATGGCCGGGTTGGTGATCGGCACAGTCAGCGAGTAGCCCTTCAACGGATACACCGGGGCCTTGATGCCAAGCGGCTTGAGCAGTTGCGGCGAGTAGCTGCCGAGGGCCAGCACGTAGCGGTCGGCGGTTTCCAGCTTGCCGTCGATCCACACGCCGTTGATGCGGTCACCGGCGAAGTCGAGGCGCTGGATGTCCTGGCCGAAGCGGAATTCCACACCCAGTTTGGTGGCCATTTCGGCGAGGCGGGTGGTGAAGATCTGGCAGTCGCCGGTCTGGTCGTTCGGCAGGCGCAGGGCACCGGCGAGGATGTCGGTGACACCCGCCAACGCCGGTTCGACGCGGGCAATGCCGTCGCGGTCGAGCACTTCGAACGGCACGCCGGATTCTTTCAGTACGGCGATGTCTTTGGCGGCGTTATCCAGTTGTGCCTGGGTGCGGAACAACTGGGTGGTGCCGAGGCTGCGGCCTTCGTAGGCGATGCCGGTCTCGGCGCGCAATTCGTCGAGGCAGTCGCGGCTGTACTCGGACAGACGCACCATGCGCTCCTTGTTCACCGCGTAACGGTTGGCGGTGCAGTTGCGCAGCATCTGCGCCATCCACAGGTACTGGTCGATGTCGGCGGTGGCCTTGATCGCCAGCGGCGCGTGGCGTTGCAGCAGCCACTTGATGGCTTTGAGGGGTACGCCCGGCGCAGCCCACGGCGAGGCGTAGCCTGGCGAGACCTGGCCGGCGTTGGCGAAACTGGTCTCCATGGCCGCAGCGGGCTGCCGGTCGACCACCACCACTTCAAACCCGGCACGGGCCAGATAGTAAGCACTGGCGGTACCGATGACGCCGCTACCCAAGACCATAACGCGCATTTTGTATCCCTCATCGCGGCGTGCCGCGTACGTCTGTTGTTAGAGCAATGATGCGCGCAGTGTAAAAAAGATTTGCCAGTGCTTTTCACTGTATAAGCGCCTATATTTGGCGACAATTCTCGGCAAAAACCCTTTTCACGGAGGCGCATCCCCTATGCGTACCAACACTCAAACCAAACGTGAGCTGGACAAGATCGACCGCAACATCTTGCGGATCCTGCAGGCGGACGGGCGTATTTCATTCACCGAACTGGGCGAAAAGGTCGGGCTCTCCACCACGCCGTGCACCGAGCGGGTGCGGCGCCTGGAGCGCGAGGGGATCATCATGGGCTACAACGCCCGCCTGAATCCGCAGCACTTGAAGGGTAGTCTGCTGGTTTTCGTCGAGATCAGTCTCGACTACAAATCCGGCGATACTTTCGAAGAGTTCCGACGTGCGGTGCTGAAATTGCCCCACGTGCTCGAATGCCACCTGGTGTCAGGGGATTTCGACTATCTGGTGAAGGCGCGGATTTCCGAGATGGCTTCGTACCGCAAATTGCTGGGCGACATCCTGCTCAAGTTGCCGCACGTGCGCGAATCCAAGAGCTACATCGTCATGGAAGAAGTAAAGGAGAGCCTGAGCCTGCCGATTCCGGACTGATCGCTCAAACCAGCACTTGCCGATTTTCGGCCATGTACTCGAACACTTGCTTCTCGACCCGCGGGTGAATCAGCTCCACCGGTCGTCGGCCGTTGGGGCACGGCAAGGTCTTCGTCGTACCGAACAACCGGCAAATCAGCGGCCGCTCGTCATACACCGTGCAGCCATTTGGCCCCAGATGCACACAGTTGAGTTCTTCCATGGCCGCATCCTGCTCGGCGCGGGTCTTGCGCGGCAGGCGGGACATTTCCTCGGGCGAAGTGGTCACCGGCCCGCAGCAGTCATGACAGCCCGGCACGCACTCGAACGTGGGAATCTGCTGACGCAGGGCGCGGATTTTCTGACTGTTGCAGCTCATTGCAGCGGTAACCGGAGCGGAATAGGCGGCAATTGTGCCGCAAAAGCCGTGATCCAGACACCACGGGCCGACCAATGTTGCCCGTCCTCGGGCCTGCGGCTTATGCTCCGTCAAATTTTCTCGACACCCGCTCAGGATGACGCCCATGAATGCCCGCGCCCACGCCTCCGCGAGCCAACCCCACGTTGCCTCTTATTACGCCGCCAGCAGCCTGCCGCACCCCGACCATCCGGTGCTGCAAGGTGAACTGATCGCGGACGTGTGCGTGGTCGGTGGCGGCTTCTCCGGGCTGAACACGGCGCTGGAATTGGCTGAACGGGGTTTGAGCGTCGTGTTGCTGGAGGCGAACCGGATCGGCTGGGGCGCCAGCGGTCGCAACGGCGGGCAACTGATTCGCGGGGTCGGTCACGGCCTCGATCAATTCGCCAACGTGATCGGCACCGACGGCGTACGTCAGATGAAACTCATGGGCCTGGAAGCGGTGGAAATCGTCCGCCAGCGCGTCGAAAAATTTCAGATCCCCTGCGACCTGACCTGGGGTTACTGCGACCTCGCCAACAAACCTTCCGACCTTGAAGGTTTTGCCGAAGACGCCGAAGAGCTGCGCAGCCTCGGTTACCGCTACGAAACCCGCCTGCTGCAAGCGAACGAAATGCACACCGTGGTCGGCTCCAAACGCTACGTCGGCGGCCTGATCGACATGGGCTCCGGGCATCTGCACCCCCTGAACCTGGCACTCGGCGAAGCCGCAGCAGCGCAGCAACTGGGGGTGAAGCTGTTCGAACAATCGGCGGTCACCCGCATCGACTACGGCCCTGAAGTCCGGGTGCACACCGCACAAGGTTCGGTGCGGGCGAAAACTCTGGTGCTGGGCTGCAATGCCTATCTCAATGACCTCAATCCGCAACTCAGCGGCAAGGTGCTGCCGGCCGGCAGCTACATCATTGCCACCGAACCGCTGAGCGAAGAACAGGCTCACGACCTGTTGCCACAGAACATGGCGGTCTGCGACCAGCGGGTGGCGCTGGATTACTATCGGCTCTCGGCGGACCGGCGCCTGCTGTTCGGCGGCGCCTGCCATTACTCGGGGCGCGATCCGAAGGACATCGGCGCGTACATGCGGCCCAAAATGCTGGAAGTGTTTCCGCAACTGGCCTCGGTAAATATTGATTATCAGTGGGGCGGGATGATCGGCATCGGCGCTAACCGTCTGCCGCAGATTGGCCGGCTCGCGGAGCAGCCGAACGTGTATTACGCCCAGGCCTATTCCGGCCATGGCGTGAATGCCACGCATTTGGCGGGCAAGCTACTGGCCGAAGCCATCAGCGGACAGCACAGCGGCGGTTTCGACCTGTTCGCCAAAGTGCCACACATCACCTTCCCCGGCGGCAAACATCTGCGTTCGCCGCTGCTGGCGTTGGGGATGTTGTGGCATCGGCTCAAAGAGTTGGTCTGATGTTTTTGTTGAGGCTCTGAATACGCCTTCGCGAGCAAGCCCGCTCCCACAGGTGACCGCGCTTCGACTGGAGAACACGGTCGAATTCGGGAGCGAGCTTGCTCGCGAAGGGGGCCGAAACAGGCATCGAAGATTTCAGATCCGCCAGAACGGCTTCAATCCCTCCTCCAGCGCCTGCTCCCGGGTCAGCCCGATATCCTTGAGCTGTTCCGGCGTCAGGCGCAGCAACGCCTTGCGCGTGTGCAGACGATGCCAGAACAGGTCCCAGCGACTCAGGCCGGACGGTGCGTTGCACATGCTCTCGTTGCGCGCATTGTCCTGTTGCCCTGCCTCCAGTTCCTGACTGTGTAACGTCAGCCGCACATCGCTCAAGCCGTTCATTTTGATTGCTCCTGTTTACTTGGGTAGCCAGAGATTCCATGATGCGCGGGCGGGCAAAAGCATTACAGATTCAACAGATCTGTATTAATTCCATACAGATTGATCGTCTCAAGCTCTGAATTGTCGATTTTTGCCGCATCTGTACCGGTTTACCGAATCACCTGCACCGAGGCAGTGTCATGACCCTGTATGTAAACCTCGCCGAACTGCTCGGCACGCGCATCGAACAAGGCTTCTACCGCCCCGGCGACCGACTGCCGTCGGTGCGCGCCCTGAGCGTCGAACACGGGGTCAGCCTGAGCACGGTGCAGCAGGCCTATCGCATGCTGGAAGACAGCGGCCTGGCCACGCCGAAACCCAAGTCCGGGTACTTCGTGCCGGTCGGTCGCGAGTTGCCGGAACTGCCGGCGGTGGGGCGTCCGGCGCAGCGGCCGGTGGAAATTTCCCAGTGGGATCAGGTGCTGGAACTGATTCGCGCCGTGCCGCGCAAGGACGTGGTGCAGCTGGGTCGCGGCATGCCGGACATCTCGTCGCCGACGATGAAACCGCTGCTGCGCGGACTGGCCCGTATCAGCCGCCGTCAGGACATGCCCGGTCTGTATTACGACAACATCCACGGCACTCTCGAATTGCGTGAACAGATTGCCCGGCTGATGCTCGATTCCGGCTGCCAGTTGAGCGCAAGCGACCTGGTGGTCACCACTGGTTGCCACGAAGCGCTATCCACCAGCATCCACGCGATCTGCGAGCCCGGCGACATCGTCGCGGTGGATTCGCCGAGCTTCCACGGCGCCATGCAGACCCTAAAAGGCCTGGGCATGAAAGCCCTGGAAATCCCCACCGACCCGCTCACCGGCATCAGCCTCGAAGCGCTGGAACTGGCGCTGGAACAATGGCCGATCAAGGTCATCCAGCTCACGCCCAACTGCAACAACCCGCTCGGCTACATCATGCCGGAGTCGCGCAAACGCGCCCTGCTCAACCTGGCCCAGCGCTTCGACGTGGCGATCATCGAAGACGATGTGTATGGCGAACTGGCCTACACCTACCCACGCCCGCGCACGATCAAATCCTTCGACGAAGACGGCCGCGTGCTGCTGTGCAGTTCATTCTCCAAGACCCTGGCGCCGGGCCTGCGCATTGGCTGGGTCGCGCCCGGCCGCTATCTCGAGCGGGTGCTGCACATGAAATACATCAGCACTGGCTCCACGGCACCGCAACCGCAGATCGCCATCGCCGAATTTCTCAAGGCCGGGCACTTCGAACCGCATTTGCGGCGGATGCGCACGCAATACCAGCGCAATCGCGACGTGATGATCGATTGGGTGACGCGCTACTTCCCGGCCGGCACCCGCGCCAGCCGCCCGCAGGGCAGCTTCATGCTCTGGGTCGAACTGCCGGAAGGTTTCGATACGCTGAAACTGAATCGTGCGCTGCACGATCAGGGCGTACAGATTGCCGTCGGCAGCATCTTTTCCGCTTCGGGCAAATATCGCAATTGCCTGCGCATGAACTACGCGGCCAAACCGACGCCGCTGATCGAAGAAGCAGTGCGCAAGGTCGGCGCGGCCGCCATCAAGCTGCTGGCTGAAAGTCACAACTGCTGACGCGGAGGTGCTTTAGCGCAGACGCAATCCCAGATCAGTCTCGAAGCGGGTCAGGTCACTGACCCGGCTCGCCGCAGATGGAATCCGCGCGTCCAGCTCCAGCTCGACCTCCATGCCCTGCCCCTCTATCCCGACTCCGGCGAGCGCAGGTATCAGTCTGGAACCAGGACGCAGGACATCAGCATCCGGCCCGTCTACCAGCCCCTCGCTGAGCCACTGCGCCGGTTTGCCGTCGACCCGCACACTCATCACACGCACCTTGAGCGTACCGGCGCCGAAACGATAAAGCCCGGCAGCCGCGGCGGGCCCGACCAGTTCCAGTCGCAACGGGCCTGACCGGCTGCATTGGACGGAGGCCTGAGCGCGACGAAAACCGAAACTCAACGGATCACCCTGGACAGACTGCGCCAGTAATTGCCCGCGCGTCGTGGTCCCGAAGTCGATGACGGCCGGGCCAAGTCTGACGGTGCAATCGGGGTTCGCCTCTACCCGGGCCATGGCTGTCAAAATGCCCGCCAGCAGTACGCATGTAGCGCCGCTCTTCAATCCTTGCATGATGTTTTCCTTTTTCAGGCAATCCGGCAGATAGCCGATGCAGTTTCATACAGTGCGTCGGCGTCAGGCTCCAGGCTCAGGGCGAACTCCAGGCGACAACGCTGACCATCCGGCAACAGCACGTGCAATTGAAGGCCTGGCTGCAAGTCGGACAGGAAAATCCGCCCGGCCTCCAGCACGCTGGTGACGTACTGTCCCTGCCCGTCAAACACGCCGACACCCTTGTAGACAAAATCGTCATCCGGCATGCGCGCCTGCAACAGCACGCGCCGTGCGGTCACCATCTCGAACGCCAGGTGCGGCACCGCGCCACGTCCGGCCTCGACCTCCTGATAAGCGTTGTGCACATCGACATTGCGCCGCAGGCTGGCCGTATCGAGTTCGACCCGTGCCTTGCTGTACGCCGGCAGACTGGCCGCCACGGCGTGTCCGGAGCCATCGGTCCAGACCGGACCGCGCGGGGTATTCAATTTGACGCCAGCACTGTCACCGGCCTTGAGCAAGGCGAAGGTTTCGCGCAGCGGATAGGGCGACAGGGTCACGCCGCCACCATGCACCAGTGCACCGCCACGCAGGCCGATGTCATAGCTCTGGTCGCCGGCACCGCTGCGGGCATAGCCCATGTCCATCTGACTGTAGCGGGGCAACAGATTGACCCGCCCGTTGAACCCGGCACGGCCGTCATCCGGTCGCTCGGCGCCGATGCTGTAAGCCAGGGTATCGCTCAGTTGTTCGTTGAACCGCAGACCACTGCGGGTACCGCTCACGTCGTCGCTGCGCACATAGCCGTGCACGGTCCGGCGCTTGCCCAGCGGCAAACTGACGCTCAGATAGGCCGCTGTGCCGCGGGCATCGTCCGTGGCCTCCGCGACAGCGCGCTCAACCGTCAATGTCACGTTGGCCCGGCGAATGCTCTGCGACCAGGCCAAGGCAACTCTTGAGTTGGCCGTCCCGTCAAACATGGAAAACCGCGAGTAGCTGCCGGAAAACCCACCGAACATCGGGCTGCTGGTGCTGAGGTTGGCCGTCAGTTGATTGCGCATCCGCTGGAACGGTCGATCATTGCGCGCATCCCAGGTGGTATCCGAGAGTGTGCGAAAACCTTGGGTCTGCTGGGTCAGCGCGACACTTGCCGATAACCTTTCACTCAACAAACCGCTCGCGGTCCACTGCAACTGCGTGCCGGTCAGTGCCTGGTCCTGCGCCCGGGAAAGCACCTGACGACCACTGACTACCAGGCGATCGCCAACGCCGCCCTGCAGTGCCCAACCGAGCGACTGATAGCCGCTGCCGAGCATCGCACCGGCCGTGGCCTGCCAGCGTGGGCTCAGTGGCCAGTCCTTGCTGGCTGCCGCAAACGCCGGAGCATCGCGCTCATCACCGGCATAGCGTCGTACCTGACCGACCGCCAGCCCATAACCTGGCGCCCGGCCCGTCATCCCACCCCGCAATTGTGTCGCCGGCACAATAAAACGCCGTTGCTGCCCGTCTTCCTCGTGGACCGTCACCTCCAGATCCACGCTCTGACTGAGCAGCGGCAAACCCACCAGCGTGAACGGACCACTGGGCACCACCGTGGTGTAGATCAGCGCACCGTTCTGGGTGACTTCGATCCGGGCCGCGGAATAGGCAATCCCTTCGACCCGCACACCCGAACTGTCTTCGTCCAGCGCCATCAAGGCGAGCTCCGGCTGCACCTGAAAGCCATTAAAAGCCTCACCGGAAAACAGTGGCGATACCAGGTTCAACTGACCCAGTTGCAAGTTGGCCTGATAGTGTTCCGAAGTGTGCGAAGCGTAGGTATACAGGTGCTCGATACGCTCCTGACCGGCAAACTCGCTGTACACCTGACGACTGCGAAACAACCAGTCCGCCGCATTCAAGCCCAGCTCGGCGTTCAGGCTACGGTACTGCGAAGACTGTCTGGCGTAACGGCTGCCAAGCAGCAAGGCGTCGTAGTTGAACAGGCCCGCCGTACCACCGTTGACGAAGCTGCGGCGAGCCGGACGCTCGGGCAACAGTTTATCGGTGGGCATCAACAACGCGACGTGCTCCTGCGACGGATCGGCCTGCACCACTGCGTCCGGAAAATACCGGGCAAACAGCTCGCACCCCGTTTCACCCGTCGACTCGACGTGATCCGTCGCCCTGATGCCACCCCGCTCCAGAAGTGACGGCGCGAAACACAACTCGCCCTCGGCATCGAACGCGACCTGTACCCGCCCCTTGGGGACGCCGTTGACCGAGAGTGTTACGGCCTGCACGCCCTCGCGAAAGCGCGGTGCCTGGCTGAAATACTCGGCCAGGCGCGGATCCAGTCCACGTGATTTCAGTACATCCTCATTGAACTGCACCCCCCCAAGCTCTGCGCTTTCGGCGCTATGAACGAAACTCAAAACCACCATCAACACAGCGTCGGCATAACCACGCCAATGCATCAGTCCGTCACCAACGGAGCGTCAAAGTGCGCGATGGCGAAACCATAGGTGGTGACCGGGAACAGCCGCACCTGAGTTGGCGAATGGCTCGGCTCAGCCGTCCCGCTCAAGGTCAGTTGCTCACCGGGCAGTACATAGGTGCGACCCAGATCCATTTCCTTTTTGCCTGGCAACAAAGTCACCGAATGCCCCAGCCGCACAACATACGGACTGGGGTTGAGAACTTGTACTTCAGCGCCCTTTCGCGACCAGACCAGATGCTTCCATGGCTCTCGGTCGACCGGCAGGCTCGCCGGGCGCAGGATCGCTGGAATGTTTTGCCGCACGCTCAGACTGACCTGGGCTTTACTCGAGGAGTCCTGCGGTGCGATGCCCTCGAACACCACACGCTTGAGGCGCTCGGTCTTCAAAGGTTCGGCGCTGCGAAGGATGAAGCGCACACGCTGCGTGGTGCCGGGTTCGACCCGGGCGACCGGGGGCGTCAGCAGCAACAATGACTCGGTGTCCTGCGGTACGTCTTCAATGGACGTGTGCAGCAGTGCTGGATGCGGCTCGCTATTGAACACGTTGATGCCCGCTTCCCCAACGCCTTCGTCCAGCACCACGACAGGGGTCTCGGGAACCATTCCCGCTGCGTGGATCGGCTTTGGCACCCACAAAGAAACCAGCAACACGCTGGCGATGGCATTTCGCACAATGGCGTTCATGGAGTTTTCCACAGGCAAGCACGCAACCGGCATCCATGCCGGGCTACGGACCAACCGATCGGGTTGATTGGAAAGGACAGGCCTCGGAAGCGACCGAAGCCTGTCGATGGTTGCGCGTTGCGCGCCCTGTCAGAGGTAGAGCAGCTCGAAAGTCGCCGAGCCTCTGAGCGCGATTTCAGAAGTGATCGGAAGGTTCGACGCCGGCCCGATCACCGGCACCAGCGTCATGGGAAAAGTGTGCACCACCCCTGGCAATGGACCTGCAGCCAGGCTGCGCCCCCAGGAATAGCGAAGATTGCCTTCGTAGTTTTTCCCGACCAGCGTGGCAGGCGCCGGGATATCCCAATTGGCGTTTGCACCCTGTTTGTACATCACGATAGAGGTCTGGCCATCGACGGTCGGCGTGCCGAATCGCAGGCCATACCCACCGATCTTGGTACCCGCCACCTCACCTATCCCGTAGATGTACATGGCCCAATCCGAGCCGTCGACGACGATACCAGGCAATTGGGTATGGGCCTGATTGTCATGCACCTTGATGGCCATGGGTGCGGACGCCGAACAACTGACACTCAGGGTGACGTTGTGGTTGGTCAGTTCGGTCTGACTGTCCCGGTTCAGTGCGGCGGCGGAAATATTGCCCAGATCCACCGTGTTGCCGCCGGCGAAGGCCGGCGTACACGAAGTCGGGATGATAGTACCGGTGATCGTCAGATCCGCACCGTCGGCCATGGCCAATGCCGGGCACAGGGCGCTTGCGACAGCTATCGCACGAAAGGTCTTGCGCATGAAAATTCTCACTCCATAAGAATCAAAAAATTACAGCCAGCTGCGCCTTTTCTGAGTGAAAAACAGAAATGTCCTTCCTCAAAATCAGCACGGCGATTATTCCGATTGCGTCATGGGAGTGATGTAAGGCGAGGGCTTAATCGGCACCGGAAAAATCGCTGCAAGGTGTAGCTGATGTGAGCCGGAAAAATCGTCAATTCGTTTAAGAACTCTCGCTTTCCCGACAGTCATAAGCTACAAGCCGCTCTGGTCCAGGGCTCGGATTGACTGACCGTCGAACGGATAACACGCTGCGTGCGCCGTGCCATACTCCTGACCTCGCCCACACCCGGAACGATCCGACTTGAGCTCAAGACATTCCCTGCCATTTGCACTGATGTTCGTCCTGCTGCTCGCCGGGTGCGCCTCACTGGATGTTCCACGAGAACCCAGCCAGACCCTGCCAGCCAACGGATCGGCATTCGGCCGTTCGATCCAGGCCCAGGCGGCGCCCTACAAGGGCCAGTCCGGTTTTCGCCTGCTGTCCAACAGTACCGAAGCCTTTACCGCCCGCGCCGAGCTGATCCGCAACGCCCAAAGCAGCCTCGATTTGCAGTACTACATCGTCCATGACGGCATCAGCACCCGAATGCTGGTGGAAGAATTGTTGAAGGCTGCCGACCGTGGCGTGCGGGTGCGGATCCTGCTGGACGACACCACCAGCGACGGTCTCGACCTCATCATCGCCACCCTCGCGGCGCATCCACAGATCCAGATCCGTCTGTTCAATCCGCTGCACCTGGGGCGCAGCACCGGTGTGACCCGTGCGGCCGGGCGGCTGTTCAACCTGTCGCTGCAACATCGGCGCATGCACAACAAGTTGTGGCTGGCGGACAACAGTGTGGCGATCGTCGGCGGGCGCAATCTGGGCGATGAATACTTCGATGCCGAGCCCAACCTGAACTTCACCGACATCGACATGCTCAGTGTCGGGCCGGTCGCCGAACAGCTCGGGCACAGTTTCGACCAGTACTGGAACAGTGCCCTGAGCAAGCCGATCGACGAATTCCTTTCCAGCAAACCCACGGCCAAAGACCTGCAGAACACCCGCACGCGCCTGGAAGAATCCCTGGAAGAGACCCGCAAACAGAATCACGCGCTGTATCAGCAGTTGATGACTTACCGCACCGCTCCGCGCATGGACGTCTGGCGCCGGGAGCTGATCTGGGCCTGGAATCAGGCGTTGTGGGATGCGCCGAGCAAGGTGCTGGCCAAGGGCGAACCCGACCCGCAGCTGCTGCTGACCACACAACTGGCGCCGGAGCTGACCGGTGTCAGCAAAGAACTGGTGATGATTTCTGCCTATTTCGTGCCGGGACAACCGGGGCTGGTCTACCTGACCGGCCGCGCCGATGCGGGCGTGTCGGTAAGCCTGCTGACCAACTCGCTGGAAGCCACCGACGTGCCGGCGGTGCACGGCGGTTATGCGCCGTATCGCAAGGCGTTGCTGGAACATGGCGTGAAGCTGTTTGAGCTGCGGCGCCAGCCTGGGGATAACGACGGCAGTGGCCCGCACCTGTTTTACAGCAAGTCCTATCGCGGCTCGGATTCGAGCCTGCACAGCAAGGCGATGATCTTCGACGGCAAAAAATCGTTCATCGGCTCGTTCAATTTCGACCCGCGCTCGGTGCTGTGGAACACCGAAGTCGGGGTGCTGGTGGACAGCCCCGAACTGGCGGCGCACGTGCGCGAACTGGCCTTGCAAGGCATGGCGCCGGCGCTCAGCTACGAAGCGAAACTGCAGGACGGAAAAGTGGTGTGGGTCACCGAGGACAATGGCCAGATGCACACGCTGACCAAGGAGCCCGGCAACTGGTGGCGGCGCTTCAATGCGTGGTTCAGCACCACTGTCGGCCTGGAGCGGATGCTTTAA
>Ga0070669_100000450_pt1 | contig 31354 bp, 30 predicted proteins | sample KBSS53metaG_FD_64680 | JGI IMG/M metagenome (GOLD analysis project Ga0070669, IMG submission 64680) | Switchgrass rhizosphere microbial communities from Kellogg Biological Station, Michigan, USA - KBS S5-3 metaG | ecosystem: Host-associated > Plants > Roots > Rhizosphere > Soil ...
AGCGATTTAGCTTTCTTTTCTGGGGATTTTCAATGAATGATTGGATGAAATATGCCTTTTATAGGAACTGCTTGTCTGTATCTATAGGCATTATTTCCTTCGGTTCACTCTTTTTCTGGGCTTCCACCCTTGCTATAGCCGATACTTCTAAAGTGGTCTGGTATCGTTATTATGATCAACAGGGTACGGCCAATATCAGTACATCAGTCACACCTGCTCATATTCGTTATGGTTATGAAGTTCTAGATCAAAATATGCAAGTGATTAAAAGAAACCATTCTTATAATGCGCAGGCTGATTTAAATCAATCAAGTCAAAGAGCATTATCAGCACGACATAGAGAACTAGATATCAAATTAAAAAAAGCCTATAGCAATAGTAAGACAGCCACGATTAAAAGAGATCAAGCATTACTTGCTATAAAGAAGCAAATTAACTATCAACAGGAACAACTCGACCAGTTACAAGAAGACAAAATTTTATTTAAACGTCAAGAAATGGAATATTTCAGAAAAAGAGAAGTTATTCCTGAGCACCATAAGACGTTGATTGAAAACAATCTAAATAATATTTACAGGGTTAAACAAACACTTGAAACACTTTCCAAGACCTACAACCGTACCAACAGCGAGTATGAAAATATTATCGAACGTTTAAAAAAGCTTGAATAACTGTAAAGGTTTATCAAGAATAGGGGCAAAATAAAATTTGAATTATAGGATGATGCTGTATGCACAAAATGCATCTCACCCCTTCCACTATTTTTAAACTGAGTATTATTAGTTTATGTTTGATTTTAGCTGCATGTAATCAGCAAGAAACAACTAAAACAACGGCACCAGCTCCAGCAAAAATTGAACTCATTCCTCAAGACCTGATTGCAGTTAAAGAGGGAGCGCTTGACTCTCAAACTGCTTTTACAGGAACGATCCGTGCGGTTCAGCAAAGTTCAATTCAGGCTCAAGTGAGCGCCACGGCGACCACTGTAACTACAAATGTTGGTCAACAGGTACAAAAAGGCCAAGTTTTAGTGAGATTGAATAATCAGGACAATGTTGCACGATTAGCACAAGCGCGCGCCAACCTTGCATCAGCTCAATCACAAGCTGAACTTGCACGCAATTTAATGAACCGAAAGCAAAGACTGTTTAATCAAGGGTTTATTGCTCGTGTCGAGTTTGAACAGAGTCAGGTTGACTACAAAGGCCAACTTGAAAGTGTAAAAGCTCAACAAGCCAATGTTGATATTGCACGTAAAGCGGATCAAGACGGAATTATTACCAGTCCAATTTCAGGTGTAATTACTAAGCGACAAGTAGAACCAGGTCAGACTGTATCAGTTGGTCAAACGCTATTTGAAATCGTAAATCCAGACCAACTTGAAATACAGGCCAAGTTACCCATTGAACAGCAGTCTGCGCTTAAGGTAGGTAACAGTATCCAATATCAGATTCAGGGAAATTCTAAACAATTAAACGCAACGCTTACTCGTATTTCACCTGTTGCAGATCAAGACAGCCGACAAATCGAATTTTTTGCAGTTCCTAAAGAAAAAATTGATTCGTTAAGCATAGGAGCTTTCATTAATGGAAATATTCTTCGTAGTGACACCAATCAAGGCCAAACGATTCCTTTAGACAGCATTCAAAATATGCAGCATGATCCTTTTGTATGGGTGGTACGTAATCACACCATCCAAAAAGTTAAAATTCGAGTGATTGAACAGCGCTATAACGAAAATATTGCTTTGGTTGGTGGTTTGCAAAGCACAGATCTGGTGAGCCGTATTCAATTTGAAGATTCCGACATTAATAAAAAAGTGACGGTTACAAACGACAAAAATAAATAAGGTAGCAAATAGCGTATGTGGTTTACTCGAATCAGCGTGAAATACCCCGTTTTTACTATTATGATGATGATCAGCTTAATGGTACTCGGGTTAGCTTCTTGGAAACGGATGACTGTTGAAGAGTTTCCAAATATAGATTTCCCATTCGTCGTAGTCACTACAGAATATGCTGGTGCTTCGCCTGAAGCTGTCGAATCAGATATTACTAAAAAACTCGAAGATCAAATCAATACGATTTCAGGCATTAAGCAAATTACCTCACGTTCAAGTGAAGGTTTTTCGATGGTCGTTGCAGAGTTTAATCTTGATACATCTTCAGCCATTGCAGCACAAGATGTTCGAGACAAAATTGCTCCCGTCGCAGCACAGTTCCGTGATGAAATTGATACACCAATTGTACAGCGCTACGACCCTTCCTCTAGTCCAATTATGTCTGTTGTCTTTGAATCTACTAGCATGAATTTGGCTCAATTGAGTTCATATGTCGATAAACGGATTGTGCCTCAACTCAAAACCGTGTCTGGTGTCGGTAATGTGAATTTATTGGGGGATGCCAAACGACAAATACGAATAAAAATTCTTCCTGAGCAATTGCAAAGTTAAGGCATAGGCATTGATCAGGTCATTACTACATTAAAAAATGAAAATATTGAAGTTCCGGCAGGAACCTTACAACAAAAGAACTCAGAACTTGTTGTACAGATTCAATCAAAGGTTATTCATCCCCTTGCATTTGGCGATTTGGTGATTGCCAATAAAAATGGTTCACCGATTTTTTTAAAGCAAGTCGCAACTGTTGAAGACACTCAAGCAGAACTACAATCAAGCGCTTTTTATAATGGTAAAACGGCTGTCTCTATTGATATTTTAAAAAGTTCCGATGCCAATGTAATTCAAGTCGTCGACAAAACTTATCAAACTTTAGAGAAGTTAAAAGCTCAGATGCCTGCGGGCTTAAATTATAAAGTCGTAGCTGATAGCTCTAAAGGCATTCGCGCTTCAATTAAAGATGTTGCCCGTACTATTATTGAAGGTGCCGCCTTAGCAGTTTTAATTGTTTTATTATTTTTAGGCTCTTTCCGCTCTACCGTCATCACAGGTTTAACCTTACCCATTACCCTTCTTGGAACCCTAACTTTTATCTGGGCTTTTGGGTTTAGCATTAACATGATGACGCTGTTAGCCCTATCACTCAGTATTGGTCTATTAATTGATGATGCAATTGTAGTTCGGGAAAATATTGTAAGACATACAGAACTTGGCAAAGATCATGTCACAGCTGCCCTTGAAGGGACAAAAGAAATTGGTTTGGCTGTACTCGCAACTACCCTTACTATTGTAGCCGTCTTTTTACCTGTTGCCTTTATGGGCGGACTGATTGGACGTTTCTTTTATCAGTTTGGTGTAACAGTCAGTACCGCTGTTCTAATTTCAATGTTTATTAGCTTTACGCTCGATCCAATGCTTTCTGCTCACTGGAAAGATCCGGTCAAGAAAAAAGATAATTGGCTACAACGGTTTTTTGACCATATTTCTAATTTGCTAGATCGACTTAGTCATATGTATGAAAAGCTATTAAAACTAGCTCTACGCTTCCGTTTCATCACGGTGATTATTGCAATCGCTTCATTATTTGCTGCATTAGGACTTTCTAAACTCATTGGAACTGAATTTGTACCTACTCCAGATAAAGGCGAAATTCGGATTCAGTTCGAAACTCCTGTAGACGCTTCTTTGGAATATACCCAAGCAAAACTCCATCAGGTTGACCAAATTATCAGGCAATTTCCAGATGTCGTTTCAACTTATGGTGTTGTCAATAGTGGGGTTGATTCTGGTAAAAATCGCGCCGGTTTGGGGGTTACCTTAAAGCCGAAACAACAGCGAAACAAGGATCTTAATGCGCTCAATAATGAATTCCGTGATCGTTTGCAAACTGTAGCGGGCATTCGAGTTACGTCTGTTGCCGCAGCACAAGATTCTGTTTCGGGTGGGCAAAAGCCAATCATGATTTCTATTAAAGGGACAGACTTAAATGAACTACAAAAAATTTCAGATCGTTTTATCGCTGAAATGGAAAAAATTAAAGGTGTAGTTGATTTAGAAAGCTCTTTGAAAGAACCAAAACCAACTCTGGGTGTTCATATTAATCGTGTACTGGCAAGTGATTTAGGCCTATCAGTTTCACAAATTGCCAATGCGATTCGTCCATTAATTGCTGGTGATAATGTGACAACATGGGAAGATCGGGATGGTGAAAACTATGACGTTAATGTTCGTCTAAACGAAAATAAACGTATGCTGCCGCAAGATGTTCAGAACCTATATCTCAACTCAAATAAAACCAATGCCAATGGGCAAAACATTTTAGTTCCACTTAGCGCAGTTGCAACAACCGAAGAAAAACTTGGCGCTTCACAAATTAACCGACGTGATCTTGAGCGTGAAGTACTGATTGAGGCAAATACCTCAGGACGACCTAGCGGCGACATTGGTCAAGACATCGATAAAATGCAAAAGGCGTTTAAGCTACCTGCGGGCTATACATTTGATACTCAAGGTGCCAATGCCGATATGGCAGAATCTGCAGGATATGCATTAACAGCAATTACCCTATCGATTGTATTTATCTATATTGTTTTAGGTTCTCAATTTAATAGCTTTATTCATCCAGCTGCGATTATGGCCTCTTTACCATTATCACTAATTGGCGTATTCCTTGCCCTCTTCTTGTTCCAAAGCACACTGAACCTGTTTTCGATTATTGGCATTATCATGCTTATGGGGCTTGTCACCAAAAACGCGATTTTGCTTATCGATTTTATTAAGAAAGCGATGGATCAGGGTGTCAGCCGTTATGATGCTATTTTACAAGCTGGCAAAACCCGTTTACGCCCAATTTTAATGACTACAAGCGCTATGGTGATGGGTATGGTTCCTCTAGCTTTAGGTCTTGGCGAAGGCGGTGAGCAAAGCGCACCAATGGCCCACGCTGTGATTGGGGGAGTGATTACCTCTACCCTATTGACTCTTGTGGTTGTACCCGTCATTTTCACTTATCTAGATGACTTGAAAAACTTTATGCTGCGTCAAACTCGACGATTCATGTCATAATGCAGCGATTATCGTATAATCTGCGTTTTTATAACGCTTAACTTTTAGGACTTTTTCCATGCGCGCAAGCCGCTTTTTATTTGCAACGTTGAGAGAAACCCCAAATGATGCTGAAGTGATTTCACACCAGCTCATGTTACGTGCGGGGATGATTCGTAAATTGGCATCTGGTTTATATACATGGCTGCCGATGGGAACACGTGTGCTCAAAAAAGTAGATGCAATTGTTCGTGAAGAAATGAACCGTTCAGGTGCAATGGAAGTATTCATGCCCGTGACTCAACCCGCAAGTCTTTGGGAAGAATCAGGTCGCTACGAACAATACGGTCCTGAATTATTACGCTTTAAAGATCGCCATGCGAACCCATTTGTACTTGGACCAACGCATGAAGAAGTTATTACGGATATGGCGCGTAACGAACTCAAAAGTTATAAGCAGCTTCCTGTAAATTTCTATCAAATTCAAACCAAATTCCGTGATGAAATTCGCCCACGTTTTGGGGTAATGCGTTCACGTGAGTTCATCATGAAAGATGCTTATTCTTTCCATGCAACTCAAGAGTCATTACAAGAAACTTATGACGTGATGTACGACACATACAGCCGTATTTTCACTCGCTTAGGCTTAGACTTCCGCCCAGTACAAGCAGATACAGGTTCAATTGGTGGTTCAGCTTCACATGAGTTTCACGTTTTGGCTTCAAGTGGTGAAGATGACATCGCATTTTCAACTGAATCTGATTATGCAGCAAACGTTGAAATGGCTGAGGCTGTTTTAGTGGGTGAACGTGCAGCCCCTACTCAAGAACTAAAATTGGTTGAAACACCAGATCAGAAAACGATTGACGATGTCTGCCAATTCTTAAATGCTGATCCTAAGCAATCTGTTAAAGCATTATTGGTTCAAGGCATGGCTGACGAAAAAGGTCAGGTTCCTGTCGTTGCTCTATTTGTACGTGGTGACCACGAACTTAATGAGATTAAAGCTGAGAAGCATCCTTTAGTGGCTGCCCCTCTTACTTTTGCAACTGAAGAACAACTTCAAGCATTTGGTTTAACTGCTGGCTTTACAGGTCCACAAGGTTTAGTCGAAAAAGGCTTAACTGTGATTGTTGACCGCGCTGCATCTGTTCTTTCAGACTTCGTTGCTGGTGCAAATGAAGCTGACAAACATGCTGTAGGTGTAAACTGGGAGCGTGATGCACAAATTACCGAAGTTTTCGATTTGCGTAATGTAGTTGAAGGCGATCCATCTCCAGATGGCAAAGGTACACTACAAATTAAACGTGGTATTGAAGTAGGCCATATTTTCCAACTTGGTACTAAATACTCTGAAGCTTTAGGTTGTAAAGTTTTAGGTGAAGATGGCAAACCATTTACAGTAACCATGGGATGCTACGGTATTGGTGTAACACGTGTAGTTGCAGCTGCAATTGAACAAAACTACGATGACAAAGGCATTATCTGGCCACAAGCCATTGCACCTTTTGAAATTGCAATTGTTCCAATGAATGCGCACAAATCTCCACGTACTCTTGAAGCAGCAGAATCTCTTTATGCAGAACTTCAGGCACAAGGTTTTGATGTATTACTTGATGATCGTAACGAACGTCCGGGCGTTAAATTCTCTGACCTTGAATTGATGGGTATTCCACACCGTATTGTGATCGGTGAAAAAGGTCTTGATGCAGGCACTTTTGAATATAAAGGCCGCCGAGATGCTGAAGCGAGCAATTTAACTAAAGAAGAACTTTTAGCTAAGTTAGCGCGTTAATAAATACATAAATAAAAAAGCAGCTTTGAGAAGCTGCTTTTTTTTAACTGAGTTTTTATGCCTGAACTGTTAAATCCTTAATGGTCGTTGATGAACCATTGGTTTTAACAGACTCAATTCCTTTATCTCGTGAGGCTTCACTCGCATAGAACTGACTCGTTCCGATAATCTGATGATTTGCAGCTTTTAAATTGAAATAAGGCTTTCCATTTTTTGCAGTTAAACGCTCATATCGCGCGTCATCACCACTGTTTTTTTGAATTGATTCAATACCATTTACAGCAGAGGCTTTTGCCTTATATAGCTCACTATTTAAAATAGGTTCACCATTTCCTGCCTTTAAGATAAAGCGGTATTGACCATCACTCGCTTGTGAAATTTCGTACCATCCTGCCATAAAAACCTCATTTTTTTGTTGGTGTGGGTATGACTTTCGTTATTATTCTGGACGAAAGTTATTTGTTATTTATGACAATATAAATGGGCAATCATTCTTTGAATAGCCTATTTTTTATACTTTTTCGTAATAAAATTATAATGATGTTAGGAATTTAAAAAGCAGAGATATAGACATATATCTCTGCTGAAATGTAATAATAATTAACAGTTTAAGCTTTTTTTACAAATTCAGATTTTAATTTCATCTGGCCAATACCATCAATTTTACAATCGATATTGTGACCGTCACTTGCATCTGGAACTAAGCGAATCGTTTTTACTTTCGTGCCTACTTTTACCACTGAAGATGAGCCTTTAATTTTTAAGTCTTTAACTACAGTCACACTGTCGCCATCGGCTAAAATATTTCCATTAGCATCTTTAATAATTTCTTGTTCTTCAGTTGCTAAAGCATCTCCTTCTTTCCACTCATTTGAGCATTCAGGACAAATCAATAAGTCGCCATCTTGGTAAGTATATTCTGATTGGCATTTTGGGCAATTTGGCAAAGACATGAAAAAAATCTCAAAAAGTATATTATGCGAGATATGACTCATTTTTTAAAGTTTTAAATAAAACACTTTTACCAAAAAAAAATTTATATATTCATTTTGAGTTTTTGCTTAATAAATATTCCTTCAAAATAATTGCATGGTTATTTTCAACATCTTTTGCTGAATATAAGAGCGTGACTTTATGCTTCGATGCGATCTCTTGTAGCTCTTTCACTGCTGGGTTGGTTTCAAGCTCCTCCAGATAACGCTGCTTAAACTCTTTCCAATGATCCGGCGTTGCTGCATGAAACCATTTCCGAAGTTCAGTTGAAGGAGCCACTTCTTTTAACCATAAATCTAAATGAGCATTTTCTTTGCCAATTCCCCTACTCCATAGGCGGTCAACCAATATTCGCTTTCCATCACTAGGCTCAGCATTTTCATAAATTCTTTTAATATGTATATCCATAGTCTTTCTCTGCGTAAGGTTTATATTTTAGCCCTATAAAATCATTCAATATTTTTTTAATTTTGGATAGATCTGATAAAAGAAAAGTGAGTAGATTTAGCTCCACTCACTTTTTAAATATTTAATTAAAATTTTAGAAGGTTTATTGGTCAGGGATTTCAGCTTCAACTAATAAGGTAAGTAAAGATAAGGATTCTTGCCATCCCAAATAGCACGCTTCCACAGGAATAACTTCAGGTATTCCTTCTTGAGTAATATGTACTTCCGTACCCACCAATACAGTTTTTAATGTAATGGTGACCTGCATCGTACCGGGTAAATTAGGGTCATCAAATTGGTCGTTATAGCGAATTAATTCATTTGGAACTAATTCAACATAGGTTCCACCAAAAGCATGTGTTGAACCTGTCGAAAAATTGGTAAAACTCATTTTGTATGAGCCACCCACACTTGAATCAAAACTATGAACCTTTGCGGTAAAACCATGAGGTGGTAACCACTTTACTAAAGCGTCTGGATCTAAAAATGCACGATAAACACGCTCGGCTGGTGCCTTAAACACTCGATGAAATTTCACTGTACCTGTTGCCATCATTATTCTCCTTATTTTAATTTCCTTTGAATTATCGAAATTATGTTTATTAGCTTAAACCTTCGGATTCATCCGAACGTATATTTTTGGTGTTTTTTTAAACAATAAAGCTATCTTTTATGCAAAATCAAAATACGAAAACTATGGCTGATTTTTTAGTAAAAATGGAGCAAAATAGTCGGCAATCATAAAGAAACATATTGAATTTGAGATTAATCATGAGTCTGCTCGCTTTCTCCTCATATGCTTTAAACGGTGTAGATGCACAAAAGTTTTTACAAGGCCAAGTTACTGTAGATACTGAACGTTTAGCTGAAAATGAAACACGCTATACAGCCATCTGTGATCTTAAAGGTCGTATCCACTTTGGCTTGTGGTTAAAAAAGATTAATGCTGAAAGTTTTGAAATCGTAGTTGCTCAAGATCAAGCAGAAGAGTTTGCCAAACATATTAAAAAATTTGGTGCTTTTTCGAAAATGACCTTGAGTGAACAAGGTCCTGCTTTTCCAAAAATCTCTGGTCATCAGACTGAGTTTTCTGCACTAGAAACTGATATTTCTGAATGGCAGAAACAAGCAATTATGACTGGCCAAGCTTGGATTACACAGGCAACAGAACACGAGTTTCAACCTCAAGAATTACGTTTACATCAACGTGAAGGCGTTAATTACGATAAGGGCTGTTACCTAGGTCAGGAAATTGTGGCGCGCCTTTGGTTTAAAGCAAAACCAAAACACTGGTTACATCTAGTACAAGGTACAGGTGAAGCACCTGCGGCGAAAGCTCAACTCCATAACGATATTGAAGTCGTCAATAGTGTTGCAAATGAGGAAGGTTATCTTGCTTTAGTTGTGGCTAAACCTGCTGCTCTAGAAGAGCTGGGCCTTCAAGTTCTTGATTTACCTGAAGCCTTAAGCGGTGATGTTGCCAGACCACAATAACTCATTATTTGCTTAAGCTGGAAAGCCCACCTATAAACTTGTGGGCTTTTTTATAGATACAAAATACTAATGAATTCATTAAATTAGAACGTCAATTTTTTAAGTTTTATATGCCATCATTAACCCTGTTGAAATTAAAGAGAAAAAAGATGAAGACTAAACTTGCTACACTCATGTTGAGTTTGGCTATTTTCGGTTCTGCTCATGCTGATGTTAAAACACTTGAACAAAATCTTAAGACCAATTATCCAGATTTGCCTGTAAAAGGTGTTTACCAATCTCCTGTACAAGGCATTTATGAAGTGTATACAAGCGGTCGTATTGTCTATACCAATCAAGATGCCAAGTACTTTTTTGTCGGTAATTTAGTCGATATTAAACAACAAAAAAATATGACTGATGAACGAATTGCTGAATTAGGTAAGATTGATGTTAAAAGCTTACCGCTTAATCAAGCGATTAAATACGTAAAAGGAAAAGGCGAACGTACGATCTATATCTTTAGTGATCCTGATTGTCCATATTGCCAGCGCCTAGAACAAAATATGGTTGGGGTTGATAACGTAACGGTATATGTTTTCCTTTACCCTCTTACCAGTTTACATCCGAACGCTGAAAAAGTTTCAAATCAAATCTGGTGTTCAAAAAATCCGGCAGAAGCTTGGACGAACTATATGCTTAACCGTAAGCTACCTACGACCAGCAAAAACTGTTCAACACCAATCCAGAAAAATATTGCTTTCGGTAATAAATTAAATATTGATGGAACACCCACCCTGTTCTTGCAAGATGGTCAAAGAATTTCTGGCGTACCAAATGATGCCAAGCAAATTGAAGCATTACTCCAGACAGCAAAATAACAGTATCACCCACTCCGTTTTATTAACGTGAGTGGGTATTTTTTCTCCACAATTTGCCCAAAGTGCAGTGCTTCATATACAAATCGGCTGTTTACTTTCAGCGTTCAAGATTTATGATGAGAACTTGAAACTATTTAATGCATCAACGGAATGATGTAGCTACGAAGTAAAAGGTTAAAAAGAAATGAAGAAATTACTAATCGCAAGCCTAATCACCCTTTCAAGTGCATCAATTTTTGCGGCAGATAACACTACGACTGCTGCTAAAACAGATGCTTTTAAACAAGCTGAACAACTGTATGCAGCAAAAAATTACCCAGCCGCATTTCAGGAAATGCAACGCCTAGCTCAAACGGGTAATGCTCAAGCCATCTATAACTTAGGTTACATGACCCAAACTGGGCAAGGCACAGCAAAAGATTCTTCTAAAGCCCTTAAGTATTATGAAGATGCCTCAAATAAAGGCTACGCACAAGCGAGTTACACACTCGCTCAAATCTATGAGACAGGCGAACTAGGAGTTGCCAAAGATAGTAATAAATTCAGTCAATATATTCAAAAAGCATCGGCTCAAGGTTCTGATGATGCGACTGTAAAAATTGCTACGATTTTATTTGCTCAGAAAAAACCGCAATCACATCAAATCGCTCTGCAAAAGTTAGCGCCTTTAATTAGAAAGGGCAACTACCCTGCGATTCAGGTAAAAGCGCTTTATGATATTAGCCAAGGTGTGGAAAATAAAAACCCACTCATGAAACGTCAAGGCATTGAGTCCTTACAATCAATTGCACAAAAAGGTTATGCACCAGCTTCTATGGCTTTAGCGACCATGATGGCCAATGGCAATATCATTCCACAAAATTTGCCACAGGCTAAAAAGATTTTTGCTGAGTTAGCTAACCAAAATGTTCCCAATGCTAGAGAATCTTTAGCTTCGGTTGATAAAATTATTGCAGAAAAAAGTAAACAACCAGCCACTGCTCCAGCACAGCCAGCTCCGAAAAAATAGTGAATGATTTAAGCCCCGCGAGGGGCTTTTTAATTTACCACCACAAAGCGATAAGTCCACTCACCCCAATAAAACCAACAACGGTACTAATCATTAAAGGTGTTAAGGCCTTTTCATTTAAACCATATGCTTGTCCAAAAATTCCAAAAGCAATTGGCATCGGTAAAGCAGCAATTAATGTTCCAGCGTAAAGCATTTCACGGCTTACATCTGGAGTGATTAAAAAGAGTGCAAAAATAACAGATGGCATCAGGATAACTTTAAATGTCGCCAACAAAACACTTTGCATGTTTACTGTTGTAATTCCAATTCCAACTAAGCTTCCCCCAATTGCAAACAAAGCCAAAGGTGATGCCGTGCGCCCAAGTAACTCTAAAGACTGATCAAGAGTCGTAGGAAGGTTAACATCTAAAAGAATGCATCCCATCCCAACCAAAATAGCGATAATCACTGGATTCTTGAGTAAATTCAAAAAGGTTTGTTTTAAAAGCGGTAAAAGATTTTGTTGTTGATGTAGACCAGCTTCAGCCAAAATCAGCATGAGTGCCACAATCAATAAATTTTCAATGATTAAGGTTAAAGAAATATAGATTGCTGCATGGTTGCCAATTAACATAGTCAAAATAGCAGTTCCCATGAATCCAGTATTGGACATCGAAGCGCCCATCGCGATTACGGCGCTATGGGTTAAACTATTTTTAAAATATTTTCGATAAAGAATAAAAGCCAAGAAAAATAAAATTAAAGAGCCACCGCCATAAGCAACAAAATAAGCAGGGTGCCAAATGTCCTGTAAGTTTTTATTTGCTAAAGAATGAATTAAAAAACCTGGTAAAGAAATTTTAATCACAAATGCGCTAAGTGCCCGGATCTGTTCAGGCGTTACCAATTTGATGAGGACACAAACATAGCCCATCAATAGCAATATCAAGATAGGCAAAATAACCTGAAAAACCACCGAACGACCTCACTCATCTAAAGAAAAACGGGCAAAGATAACTTTGCCCGATACAGTTAAAAAGAATTAAAAAGCTGTTTTACCCCATGAGGTTGGCAACGTAAATATTGAGGTGCTATTTTAACTTGCGCGCCTAAAGCTGCTGCTGCATGCCAAGGCCATCTTGGGTCATATAACATGGCACGAGCAAGACCAATTGCATCGGCCTGATGCGAAGTAAGGATACTTTCTGCTTGTTCAGGTTCGGTAATCAGCCCTACAGCAATGACTGGAATAGACACATGCTTTTTGACTTGTTCAGCAAAAGGAACTTGGTAGCCAGCTCCAATCTGAATAGATTGGTGCTCGTGCAAACCACCACTAGACACATGCACATAGGCTGCGCCCAACTGCTCTAAAGCTTTTGATAAACCAACTGTAGATTCGATATCCCAGTGTTCTACACCGTCCAACCAGTCGGTCGCAGACAATCTAACTCCCACGGGATAACCAGCAGGAACAGCGAGTTTAATCGCCTGAAGAACCTCAAGTGTCATGCGCATACGGTTTTCTAAAGAACCGCCGTATTCATCTGTACGCTGATTCGCAATTGGCGATAAGAATTGATGTAATAAGTAACCATGCGCAGCGTGAACTTCGATTAACTCAAAGCCAGCTTCTACGGCACGTTTTGCTGCTGCTGCAAAGTCTTGTTGAACTTCTTTAATCTCAGCAATGGTTAAAGCATGCGGTGCAGCATCATGAACGGAAAAGGTACTTTCACTTGGGGCAACCGTTTGCCAACCATGTGGCTGATCTTTTGCAATTTGCCCTTTCCCTAACCATGGTTTTTCAGTAGACGCTTTACGACCTGCATGTGCTAACTGAATTCCAAATGGCATGGGTGAAAGTGTTCTAACCTTACCCAATAACGTTTTGATTTGGTCACGTTGCTGATCATTCCAAAGTCCAAGGTCTGCATAACTAATACGTCCCTCAGCTTGTACAGCAGTCGCCTCTACAATACAAAGCCCTGCGCCAGACAACGCATAATTTGCCCATTGCTGCTCATGCCAATAGGTCACTTCACCGTCATCTGTTGCCGAATATTGGCACATTGGGGCAATTACAATTCTATTGGCCAGTTGTAGTGAACCAAAGTTAACCGTTTCAAATAATTTTGCCATTTTTAATTCCTAGAATTGTTTAATTACACGTAAACCTGCACTCCAGTTACGCCCGTCAGCGGGTTCAAAATAACGACCAACTGGTTGAGTTGAATCATTCACGATGACTGAACCTGCATAGTTTTTATCAAAGAGATTATCTACACGAGCAAAGCTATTTACTTTCCAGTCGCCCATTACCCATGCATAACCAACATTAGCTGAGGTTACACTGTAGCTTGGCGCTGCGTCACTATTGGTATCATTCACGTATACTTTATCCATATACTGTACATCTACCCCACCATATAGACCGTGCGTAGGTTGCCAAGCCAAAGATGCATAAGCCTGATTTTTAGCAATACCTGGGATGGCATTCCCTGATGGAATTTGAGCAACACTTCCTGAGGCTGGAATATCCGCATCAAAGGTTGCATCTAAATAGGCATAACTAGCAGTAGCAGTTAAATCTCGCCACAACTTTTTATTCCATGCAAACTCTACGCCTTCACGTAAGGTTTTATCTGCATTACGGAATGTTGAACGGCCGTTAGAATTCCCTGCTGAAACAATGTCATCTTTGGTCTTAGTTTGGAAAACTGCCAAAGTAAAATCACCCAAATGATTTTGTGACTTTAAGCCTGTTTCATAGGTATCACTTGTTGATGCTGTTAAACCAAAATTAAAGCCACTCAAACCATCTGGACGATATGCCATTTCAGTAAATGTCGGTGTTTCAAAACCTTTGGCATAACTCACATACGCCATAAGTTCAGGTAAAATTTGCCAGCTTAAAGCAGCAGAAGGCAAAACTTTATTGTAATCAGTCTTACCACTATCATCACCGTTCACAGTCCCGTACTGATCAGGCCCTGAAGTGAAATGATCTTTTGATTTGTAATGCACATTGCTATAACGCACACCCGTATCTAAACGCCATGTGGGCAAAAACTGCCATGAAGCTTGTAAATAGGGGTCGATATTCCACAAAGTATTGTCTTCATCACGGCGTAAATTACCTTTAACACCATAAACATTATTTACATTAAAATTTTCAAAACCTTTGCGGTCCTCATCCATCATATCAAGTGCAATACCTGCACTAATCGTCGTATTCGGCAATAGTTCTTTACCCGTCCAACGGAAGTCAGCACCATAATAGTTACGCTCAAAATCAATTACCCCACCAGCATGTGTAGGACTTTTTTGACCTGAGTAAATAGGTTTACCATCTTTTAGCGTTACTTCACCTTTTGGAATCGATTGATATTGTGTCACCTGACGATTGCCTAGATATGCCATGGCATAGAGTTCATTTTTATCATTAATCGGTTTAGACCATGTCACGCCCGTTTGAGTTTGTTCAATATCTTTACGGACATTAAATTGCTTTAAAAATGGAACCTGTTGCTTTGGGTTAGCATTCCACTGGTCATGAGTTAAACCCTGCGGATCATCTGCATGAATTTTGACATAGTTAGTCACCCAGTTGATTTTGCTTCCATCATCAAGATTCCAACTGAGCTTTGCATTGTTTAATACTTTCTCTGCACTACTATGTTCTCGGTAACCATCGGTATCGAAATATGATGAACTAATAACATAACTTGGTTCATTCGCACCCTTTGCCCCACCTTGTAGCACAAGCCCAGCTCGACTTTTATCATGACTTCCACCCGAATAACTCAGCTCAATCGAGTCTTTCCCTTGCCCTTCTTTAGTAGACGTTAAAATCGTCCCACCAGATGAGTTTCCGTAAAGTGAAGAGAAAGGTCCTGTTAGAACTTCAACATGATCCAGACTACTTAAATCGATATTAGAGGTTTGGCCTTGTCCATCTGGCATCGTTGCAGGAATACCATCCATATACAGGCGAATACCTCGAACACCAAAAGTTGAACGTGCACCAAAACCACGCATGGAGAGCTGTAAATCTTGTGCATAATTTTCGCGATTACGAATCTGTAAACTCGGTATTCCTTTCACAACTTCAGTTAAATTTACTTGTGAGGAATTATCAACTTGAGGCGCATCAACTCTAAAAACCGAAGCAGGTGTTTGCAAATAGGTTGTATCGGTACGTGTTGCTTCAACATGTAAAGTTGGCAATACCGTAATGTCTTGAGCTAAGTCATCTGCCCAAACAAGTGGGCTAGAAATACAACCCATACTCATCAAAATACAGTAATGAAGTCGGTCTAAGTGTAATAAGGACATGCTTATTTCCTTTATTTATATTGTAGTTATGATAACAAAAAGCAGTGTCTTGTCTGGATATAGAATTTGCTCTGCATTGTTTTAAATCTGGAACACACTTAATCACTATCGAAGAACTTACTACCTACTTTAATTAACGACTTAAAGAGGGATGATCTTTCCAGCAATATCGTTCAGGCCAATCTTTTGCCTCCTCGGCATAGTCAATTCCTATACGTGGTGTCATCACCACTTCAGGCTGCGTTGATGCCGATTCAACCCACAGTCCAGATTCTTCACCTAAAGTTTGACCTTTTAAAGATCGATCAATGCCTAAATATCGTGTGAGTTTGCCGGGTCCAGCTAAAAGCTTATATTCTTTTTTGGTTGAAGCACCATTCAAAAATGCAGAACGAATCATTACCCCTTCAGGGATGCCTTCTGTCTGGGTAATGAGATTGAGCATTTCATACATGCCATAAATTAAGTAGACGTAAATCGTGCCACCTGAACCATACATCACGTCTGTTCGAGCTGTGCGTTTATCATTGTAACTATGGCAAGCTTTATCTCGAATTCCTAAATAAGCTTCTGTTTCGGTAATCGTACATCGAATGACGTGTCCATCAGCTTGTCGCTTACATAGCACACATCCGATTAAATCATGAGCAACCTGTGAAGTTTCACGTTGAAACCAGCTTAATGGTAAAATATCTGACATAGTAATCTCTGAAATATTACATACCACACGATATACTTAATTATTCCAGTATATCTGTTAATTCTGCGAGTTGGCGATGCCTGAGTTACCCGAAGTCGAAACAACTAAAACCAGCTTATTTCCCTTATTGAATCAAAAAGTTCAAAGTGTAGAAGTACGTAACCCGAGCTTACGCTGGGCAATACCAGATGATGTTCAAAAACTTGTTGGGCAACGTCTTATTGGATTAAATCGACGCTCAAAATATATCTTGGCAGAATTTGAACAAGATCAAATGCTTTGGCATTTAGGAATGTCAGGCAGCTTCCGCTTGTGTCAGCCAAATGATGAGCTGAGAAAACACGATCACTTCATCATTCGCTTTGAGGAACATGAGTTACGTTATCATGACCCACGTCGCTTTGGCTGCATTCTCTGGCTAAACTCTGAAACACAAGGGAAATTAATTGATACTTTAGGACCTGAACCTTTAAGTACTGACTTTAATGCAGAATATTTAGCTTCAAAACTTAAAAATAAATCTGTCGGCACAAAAATTGCACTTATGGATAATCATGTTGTGGTTGGTGTTGGCAATATTTATGCAACCGAAAGTTTATTTAATGTCGGGATCCATCCAGCACAGCCTGCTGCGGACCTTAGCTTTGAACAAATCGAGAAACTGGTGATCGAAATCAAACGGATTTTAAAATCTGCTATTGATTTGGGCGGTTCGACCTTACGTGATTACAGCAATGCCATGGGTGAAAATGGTTATTTCCAACAGACCCTTTTGGCGTATGGACGTGCCGGACAGATGTGTGTTAACTGTGAAACCACATTAGAAAACTTGAAACTTGGACAACGTGCAAGTGTATTTTGCCCAGAGTGCCAACCCCTCAAAAAGCCCAATAAGCTCTAATTTTCAGAGGAAGTCATAATGCAAACAGCAATCGTCCGACATATTCTGGTCAAAGATAAAGACTTAGCTGAACAGTTAAAAAAGAAGCTACAAAGTGGTGCTGACTTTGCCAAACTTGCCAAGCAATATTCAACTTGTAATTCAGCAAAACGCGGTGGTGAATTAGGCGAAGTCAAAAAAGGACAGCTGGTACCAGTGATTGATAAAGTGGTATTTACAGCCGCTGAGCGTGTACTACAAGGACCAATAAAAAGCCAATTTGGTTATCATCTTTTAGAAGTTAAATTCAGAATGAGTAGCTTACGTTGATTCCATTATTTTAATTGTGGTTTTTAGAAGCTTGAGCCTGTGCATTCAGTTGATATGTCCAAGCTTTGATCTGTTCACCCGACTCAAGCTTCACATCTGCTATGACACGTTCATATTGAAAACCTTCAAAATCATCAAGCATCTGCCAGTTTTCAGCCAGTTTTTCTGCGCTAAACAAATAGCCCTCTACCCAATCGGCTTTTGAGTCTAAAACAATTGCTTTTAAGCCTTTGTCGGGTCCCCAATCTAAAATATGAATCACACCACGCACACTGGCTTTTATCCAGTTCCCGCCAATCTGCTCTAAAATATGAGCATTTGCTTTATTTGGGCATAAGGTTCCATACACAAAAAGCTGATTCATTTATTTATACCCCTTTTACAATATGTGTAGTTGAACTTATTGGTAACCTTTCAATTTTATCAATATCTTTAGTCCAACATAAAATACTTAGTAATAAAAAACGGCACCTTAAGTACCGTTTTTTATTAATTCAGAATATTGTTAAGCTTGCTTTTTCAACTCATCACGAATTTCACGTAATAATTGAATATCTTCAGGAGTTGCAGCTGGAGCTTCTGGCTCATTCTTATCACGGCGAAGTCTGTTTAATAATTTCACCATTAAGAACACAACCCAAGCCAAAATAATAAAGTTGATTAAAATGGTGAGGAAATTACCATAGGTTAAAACATTGATACCGGCTTTTTGCAAAGCATCTAAAGATTGCAGATTGGTAGGATTTGCTCCTAGAACAATGAATTTCTGTGAAAAATCAACACCACCACCAGTAATTACACTGATCAGCGGCATGATAATATCTTTTACTAAAGAGTCTACGATTTTGCCAAAAGCACCACCAATAATCACACCAATGGCTAAATCCATCATATTGCCTTTCACGGCAAATTCTTTAAATTCTTGAATAATACTCATCTAAACATCTCCAGATGTCGGGGGTTAAAACACGTTATATTTTTCTTTTCATTGGCATCTTATCCATTTAGATAGTACTCGCCATGATATTGATAATTTAATATTTTTATCAAAAAAAGAAAGTTATTTCACACTTTAACAACATATTAACTGATAAGAAAAATATGATTTTAAGCTTAGTTTAATTTGAAATATAACGATTAAAAAAACCGCTAAATTAATTTAGCGGTTTTTTCTTTTTCACTTAAGAAAAATTATTTATCACGGTTACGTTTACGTTCATTTTCAGTCAAGTAACGCTTACGGATACGGATTGATTTTGGTGTTACTTCAACTAATTCATCATCTTCAATGAATTCAAGTGCTTGTTCAAGCGTGTATTCAACAGCTGGTGTCAACGTTAACGCTTCATCTGTACCAGATGCACGTACGTTTGTTAACTGTTTCGCTTTAGTTGGGTTAACAACCATATCATCTGAACGAGAGTTAATACCAATGATCATACCTTCGTAAACTTCTAACTGAGGTTTAGCGAATAGACGACCACGGTCTTGCAATGTGAATAATGCATAGCCCAAACAAACGCCTTGAACCATAGAAATCAACACACCGTTTTGACGTTTCGCAACAGTACCTTGTTTCATTGGACCGTAATGCGAGAAGCTTGATGTCATGATCCCTGTACCAGAAGTCATGGTCAAGAATTCAGAACGGAAACCAATTAAGCCACGTGAAGGAACAGTTGCTTCAATACGGATACGGCCTTTACCGTCAACTTCCATATTTGTCATTTCACCTTTACGGTAACCCATTTGTTCCATTACCGAACCTTGGTGCTGTTCTTCAACGTCAAATGTTACGTTTTCGTATGGTTCTTGCTTTTCGCCGTCAACTTCTTTCAAAATTACTTGTGGACGTGATACGCCCATTTCGAAGCCTTCACGACGCATGTTTTCAATAAGAACTGAAAGGTGAAGTTCACCACGACCAGACACTTTGAAACGGTCTGGACTGTCAGTATCTTCAACACGTAATGCTACGTTGTGAATCAATTCACGATCTAAACGTTCACGAATGTTACGTGAAGTAACAAATTTACCTTCTTTACCCGCAAACGGTGAGTTGTTTACTTGGAAAGTCATCGTAACAGTAGGTTCATCTACAGATAACGGCGGTAAAGCTTCAACATTTTTCGGATCACAAATCGTGTCAGAAATATGAAGTGCATCGATACCTGTTACACAAACGATATCACCAGCATTTGCCTCTTCAACGTCAACGCGATCTAGACCATGGTAACCCATGATTTTTAAGATACGACCGTTACGTGTTTTACCTTCTTTGTCGATAACAGTTACAGGTGTGTTTAATTTAACTGAACCACGCTGAATACGACCAACACCGATTACACCAACAAAGCTGTTATAATCAAGTGAAGAGATTTGCATTTGGAATGGACCATCAACATCAACTGCTGGTGGTTCAACGATATCTACAATTGTTTGGAACAATGGAGTCATGTCGTCAGCAAGTTCTTCTGGAGAAGGACCAGCAACACCACGAAGACCTGAAGCATAAACAACTGGGAAGTCTAACTGTTCGTCAGTACCACCTAAGTTATCAAACAAATCAAATACTTGGTCAATTACCCAATCAGGACGCGCACTTGGCTTATCTACTTTGTTGATAATCACGATTGGCTTCAAACCGCTCGCAAAGGCTTTCGATGTCACAAAACGAGTTTGTGGCATTGGACCTTCTTGAGAATCGACAAGAAGAAGTACGCAGTCAACCATCGACATTACACGTTCAACTTCACCACCGAAGTCAGCATGTCCTGGGGTGTCCACGATGTTAATGCGGTATTCTGTATTTGTACGCGCATCAGTCCATTTAATTGCAGTGTTTTTTGCAAGAATGGTAATACCACGTTCACTTTCAATTGCACCTGAATCCATCACACGCTCGATTTCACCCGCGCGATCACCTAATGCACCTGATTGTTGTAAAAGTTTGTCGACTAAAGTCGTTTTACCATGATCGACGTGCGCAATGATGGCAATGTTACGGAGTGTTTTAATATCTGACATGTAAATTCGATACGCCTAAAGTTTGAGGGCAAATTATACAGAAAAACACTACTCTTGAGTAGTGACAGTTTATTGACATTGACAAAAAAATTTCTAATAGCCTGTATTTCGTTTTGTAAAGATAGTTATCTCGATTAGAATAGCGCCAATTTGCAAAATTGCGGCGGACCTACACCCATGTCCAATCAACACTCTCAAGACCATTTAGACCTTGTTTATGGTTTAAATGATCGACCAAAACCTTTGATCGCTTTTTTAGCAGCTTTCCAGCATTTGCTTGCGATTATTGTACCAATTGTTACACCTGGCCTTTTAATTTGCTTAGCTTTAGGTGTTTCACGCACCGAAACTAACATGATTTTATCGATGTCTTTGGTGATTTCGGGCATTGCTACATTTTTACAATGTAAAAAAGTTGGTCCATTTGGTGCTGGTCTTCTTATTGTTCAAGGCACAAGCTTTAACTTTATTGGTCCTATTATTGGGATTGGTAGTGCAATGGTTGCCGCAGGAACGCCTGTAAATCAAGTCATGGCTGCAATATTTGGTGTGGTCATTGCAGGTTCCTTCATTGAAATGGGTGTTTCGCAAATTCTTCCATGGGTAAAAAGACTAATTACTCCTTTGGTGACTGGCATTGTTGTTTTATTAATTGGCTTAACGCTTATTAAAGAAGGCTTGATTAGTATGGGTGGTGGCTACCAAGCCATGCAAGATCATACTTTTGCAAGTGCAGACAACCTTATTATGTCATGTACCGTACTTGCCATTATTGTTGTTCTAAATCGTATTCGAGTGGTTTGGATTAAAAGTTCGGCTATTTTAATCGCTTTAGTGAGTGGTTACATTCTTGCTGGATTTATGGGACATCTAGATTTCTCTGGTATTAAAGATGCGCCACTCGTACAAATTCCAACACCAATGCACTTTGGTTTGAGCTTTTCTTGGGGATTGTTCATTCCAATGGCATTCATTTATTTGGTGACCTCTTTAGAAGCAATTGGTGATGTGACAGCAACTAGTAAACTTTCCAACCAACCTGTTAATGGTCCAGTATGGATGCAACGTATTAAAGGTGGCGTGTTAGTTAATGGTGCAAACTCTTTATTGGCAGGATTATTTAACACTTTCCCTAGTTCTGTTTTCGCTCAAAATAATGGTGTAATTCAATTAACTGGTGTTGCTAGCCGCTATGTAGGTATCTGGATTGCCATTTTACTGGTTTTATTAGGTCTATTTCCTGGGGTAGCTGGTGTGATACAAGCAGTTCCTCAAGCGGTTTTAGGTGGTGCTGTTATGGTAATGTTCGGTGCAGTGGCTGCATCAGGTATTAATATTCTTTCTTCAGTTCACCTTGATCGCCGAGCTTTATTAATTATTGCCATCTCACTTGCATTAGGTTTAGGTGTTGCTCAAGTTCCTCAAATTTTAGAGCACCTCCCAGAATTATTTAAAAATATTTTTAGCTCTGGCGTGGCAACAGGTGGTATAGCAGCATTGATTTTAAATGTTGTGCTTCCTGAAACTCATAAATAACTAACTTTTAATTTTGATTACTGCCCAGCTCCCACTGGGCATTCTTCTTCATGAGAGATGTACATGGATCCTAGAAGTGAAGTGGTATTAAGACAGCAAGACTATTTAAAAGGTAGAATCTTGTTAATTAATGCGCCGAATGATGCCTTAGTCAGTCAATTACCCGCTGGGACTGATGCGTCAGTCTGGACATGGAATCATGCCGACTATCAGGGATTTATAAATAGTGGAACAGAAGCGCACTTCTCAGTTGAGTTTCCATCACAAGAATTCGACCAAGCAATCATTTTTGTTCCAAAATCTAAAGAGCTTTTGAATTACATATTGCATGTAGTGATGAGTCATCTTAAAACCAATCAAGCTGTTTTTTTAGTGGGTGAAAAAAAGGGTGGCGTAGAAAGAGCCGCCAAACAATTACAAAACTTCGGCAAAGTACTAAAACTTGATAGTGCCCGCCACTGTCAATTGTGGCACTTAAAGATTGAGAAAACAGAACAGATTAAACCTCTGGAAAAATGGCTTAAAACTTATACTGTTCAGGTGAATGAACAAGAGCTTACGATTTGCGCCCTACCCGGTGTCTTTAGCCAAAATCATCTAGATGTCGGAACTGCTGTTTTACTCCCTTATCTTAATCAGGTGAAATCAGGTAGAATTGCCGACTTCGGGTGTGGTGCTGGAATTATCAGTTGCTATTTGGCAAAAATAAATTCAAGTAATATTATTCATGCCCTAGATATTGATGCTTTCGCTTTACGGTCAACGGAAATGACTTTTAGTCGAAATGGAATAGGTTCAGACCAGTTGAGATTGCAGCCTGTTATAGGTATTGCAGACGCTCCAACAGAACTCGATGCCATTGTCAGTAATCCTCCTTTTCATCAAGGTATTCATACCAACTATGATGCAAGTGAAGGACTCTGCCAGAACGCTAAAAAACATTTAAAGGCATCAGGTGAGCTATGGATTGTAGCAAACCGTTTTTTAAACTATCCGATCTTAATTGAGAAGCACTTTGGTCAGTGCCAGACTAAAACTGACCTTCAAGGCTTTAAGGTGTTATATGCCTGTGCATAACAAACTATGTAAGGAATCTCCATGAGCGAAACACATGCTCCTGAAAAACTCCAGCGTAAGCTCGGGGCTCGTCATCTGAATATGATCGCCATTGGTGGTTCCATTGGTACAGGCCTCTTCCTTGCTTCTGGATCAACCATTGCAAATGCTGGCCCAGGTGGAGCGCTACTCGCCTACTCTCTCATTGGCATTATGATTTACTTCTTAATGACCAGTTTAGGTGAGCTTGCAACCCACAATCCGACTTCTGGTGCTTTTTTTACATATGGCAGTCGTTATGTCGAAGAAGGCTTTGGCTTCGCTTTAGGCTGGAACTACTGGTATAACTGGGCAATTACGGTTGCATTCGAACTTGTTGCAGTTCAGTTTATTATGAAGTTCTGGTTCCCAGATATACCAGGATTCTATTGGAGTGCCCTGTTCCTTATCGTTATCTTTATGATTAATGCCATGACAGTAAAGGGATTCGGAGAAAGCGAATTCTGGTTCTCAATGGTAAAAGTGATCGCCATCATTGCCTTCATTATTATTGGTTTAGCTATGATCATTAAGATTATGCTAACTCCAGGTGTCGCAGCTTTTGGAAACTGGACCTATAAAGACGCACCTTTTGTGGGTGGTTTACAGGCCATGATCGGCGTTGCAATGATTGCCGGATTCTCTTTCCAAGGAACTGAAATGGTTGGGGTTGCTGCTGGCGAATCAAAAGATCCAAAGAAAACGATTCCACTTGCAATCAAACAGATTTTCTGGCGAATCTTATTATTTTATGTCTTATGTATTTTCATTATCGGCACTCTGATTGCCTATGATGACCCAAATCTACTACAAGCTGCTACCACTGAAAATATTGCGCTTTCTCCCTTTACATTGCTCTATGAAAGAGTTGGCTTTGCTTTTGCGGCTGGCTTAATGAATGCTGTCATTCTTACTGCTATTTTATCAGCAGGTAACTCAGGCATGTACTCTTCAACTCGCATGTTGTTTAAAATGGCTCAGGAAGGCCGTGCGCCAAGGTGGTTTGCAAAACTTGATGGTCGTGGCGTTCCAATGAATGCACTATATGCCACAACAATTATCGCCGCTTTTTGTTTCTTGACAACTTTTATTGGTGAAAAGCAAGTATTTAACTGGCTACTTAATATGTCAGGTATGTGCGGTTTTATTGTTTGGCTAGGAATTGCTATTTCACACTATCGTTTCCGCAAAGGTTATATTGCTCAAGGCTATAAACTAGAAGATTTAGCATACCGTGCCAAATTTTTCCCATTTGCCCCTTGGTTTGCATTTATCCTATGTTCAATTATTATTTTGGGACAAAACTATCAGGCCATTTTAGGTGGAAAAATTGACTGGTTAGGCCTACTTTCAACCTATATTAGCTTGCCGTTGTTCTTAATTATTTGGTTAGGCTATAAGTGGAAAAATAAAACCAAACTGATCCCTTATGATCAAATGAACGTCAAACCTGAACAAGATTAAAAATCGGTTTCAATAGACAATTAAAAATAAATCAAAGATCAAAAGCTTGATCTTTGATTTAAAAAGCGTAAAATGCCGTTCAGATTTTCAACGGCACTTTTAAATAAGGAGGACATCATGCCAGCAGTACAAGGTAAAACAGACTAAATAATTTGGCACGATGTCAGCTCACGGACAAGTGTACAAATTCACTTCACTTGTCCGAATGCTCAAATTTAAGACCTAGCATTCGCTAGGTTTTTTTATGCCTGCTCGGACAAAAATAAGAGAAAAATTATGGGCATACAAAAATTATTAAACGAGGAAGCACTTTACGGTGTTCCCGTTAAAATTTTCACTCAAGATATAGATAGTGAAAGTATTGAACAACTCAAGAAAATGGCTCAACTGCAATTTATATACTCACATATTGCTGTTATGCCAGATGTTCACGTAGGAAAAGGTGCGACTGTAGGCAGTGTTATTCCGACGAAACATGCCATTATTCCTGCTGCTGTAGGCGTAGATATTGGCTGTGGAATGAATGCAATTCGTTTAAGTCTAAAGGCTTCTCAATTGCCAGATAGTTTAAGTCGTTTACGCGATGCAATCGAACGTAAAGTACCCGTCGGATTTGCTTTACACAAACAGGTTAAGGCAAAAGCTTCAAGCATTATTCCACTTGAAAAAAGCTTAGAGCCGATTATCAAAAAACATCCTGGCCTTGTTCGAATGCTTCGACAATTTGATGCAACATGGCAAAAACAGCTAGGTACTTTAGGTGGCGGCAACCACTTTATCGAGCTCTGTATTGATGAAAATCAAGACGTATGGATTATGCTGCATTCAGGTAGCAGAGGGCTGGGTAACGTTATTGGTACTTATTTTATTGAGTTATCCAAGAAAGAGGCTCAGCATCGTTTTGGTCATGTCCCTGATAAAGATTTGAGTTATTTTGCCGAAGGCTCAAAAAGTTTCGATGATTATGTGGAAGCGGTAGAATGGGCTCAAGAATATGCTTTTGAAAATCGCAAAGAAATGATGCGATTAATATTAGAAGCAATTCGCCCTCTTCTACCTTCTTTTCAAATGACAAAAGAGGCTATTAATTGTCATCATAATTATGTAAGCCGTGAAACACATTTCGGTGAAAATCTATTGATTACCAGAAAAGGCGCAATTCGTGCTGGTTTAGATGAATTAGGCATTATCCCAGGTTCAATGGGAGCAAGATCTTATATCGTCAGAGGTAAAGCAAATGCTGAGTCATTTTGTTCTTGTTCTCATGGCGCAGGTCGTAAGATGAGTCGAAGCAGGGCAAAAAATCTTTTTAACCAGCAAGATCTTATTGAACAAACCCAAGGTATTGAATGCCGTAAAGACAGTGGGGTTGTCGATGAAATCCCAAGTGCTTATAAAGATATTGATGAAGTCATGGCAAATCAGGCTGACCTCATTGAAGTTGTCCACACACTTAAACAAGTTTTATGTATTAAAGGTTAAAATATGAAAATTAAAGAAATGTCAAAAATCAAAGTCCGTAATCAAGTAGCTCTTTCCCCCTTACTTCACAAAGGCGGGATGCATGAAACGGAAAAGCCGCGTGCCCAACATCGTAGAGATAGACAAGATACTAAACAGCAATTGAGAAAGGGTGTTTGGTAAATATTTTAGACAGTAAACAAAAGAAATTATTATGAAGGAGACATAGAAATGATTAAATATTTTAAAAATCGCAATAAAAAAAGCGACTCTAACGAGTCGCTTTTTTACTGTTCAAAAACTCAAATTATTGAGCTTGTTGACCAGGTTGAACAACTACAGTACGGCTACCAGTGATTGTCGCGAATACACGACGGTTCATAGCACGGCCTTCTTTAGTTTTGTTGTCAGCAATCGGTTGATCCCAAGCGAAACCTTGAGTAGACAAACGAGATGCATCAACGTTGTATTCGTTTACAAGAGCTGATTTAACAGAGTTAGCACGAGCTAAAGATAAACGTTCGTTCAACTTACGTGGACCAGTGTTATCTGTGTGACCTTCGATACGTGCAGTAGCGTTAGGGTATTCAGTTAACTTCTCAGCAACTTTAGCGATTTCTGGCTTGTATTGGTCTTTGATATTTGATTTGTTAGTATCAAAGAAAACACGAAGTTCCATGTTAAGGTCTTCAGTTAACTCTTGTGGTTGTGGAGCAACTGGAGTTGGTTCAACTGGAGCAACTTCTACTACAGGAGCAGCAGGCTTCAAGTGACCACCAAGAACTACGTTCAAACCAGCAAGAGCTGTATAGTTCCAGAATTTTTCGTCAAAGTTATAAGTACCACGAGCTTCTGTACGAAGAGATAAAGCATCGTTTAAGCGCCAGAAAGCACCAAAACCAGCATTACCTAAAGTACCTTCTTCATCGTTATGGTACGCAAGATCAGGAATCTCGTATTTGTAGTGACCAGCACCTAACAATACGTATGGCTTGATTTTGCTGTCATAGTTTTTAGTGATTAAATCAGAAGTAACATAGAAGTTACCGTTGATTTGTTTTTGTTTGTATTCAGCGCCAGCAGCAAGACCGTCTACATCACCTTTAACTTGGTTATATTCAGCTTCGAAACCTAACCATGGTGTCAACTCAATACCAAGAGCTGCGCCAACGAATAAATCGTCTTGTAATTCAGGTCCGTTAGTTAACTCACCTTTGTTACCACCATTGTTGTGCTGACTGTCTTGGAAAGTGTAACCAAGCAATAATGGTGTAACAGTTACGCCAGCATTAGCAGCAGCTAATGGAGCAGCGACAAGCATAGCAAGTGCAATACGACTCAATTTCATGGATATCCTCCAGAGATAACAATTGTTGTTCAAGCTCAGCCTAAATTTATTGGCCCCTGAGATATTTTTACCCCAGTATTATTTTTAAGCTATTCACATTTGAATCATACAAACACTTGATAGACTTTCCAAGTGCTTGATAATTTTAATCAAGTAAATTATTGACAAAATTACTTACAATTTCCGTTGTAATTCGGTAATTTTTTACTCAAATAGAAAATATGAACAACTTCTTTCTTTCGCTTAGGGTGATTTTACCAGTATTCTAGCGTCCTGATAACCTTTATTTAATTTTGTGTTTCCTCATTATAAAAAGCCATATAAATCATTGATAGAACGCATAAAATCAAAATATTTATTTATATATTAAGGAATATTAATGTTTAAATCTCCTGGTTTCACATTGATGGAACTCACTATAACGCTCGCAATTCTTATGATTATGTTCACTATAGCTGTTCCTTTATACCATCAATTTATGGCTTCGGTAGAATTAAAAAACACCCCTAGACTACTGACAATTCATATACAAAAAGCCAAATACGACGCAATTCTACGACATAAGAGTGTCGTACTTTGCCCAAGTGTTGATTTAACGCTGTGTAATAGTAATTGGGATACAAGCCTTATAAGCTTTGTAGACACAAATCATAATCTACAGAGAGAAAGCGACGAAGAGATATTGACCAATGTTGAACTTAATCATCGTTATGGTTCTTTAAAATTTCAAAAATTTGGAAAAAAACTCAATAGTATCGTATTTCAGGGAGACACTGGACTGCCACGTGAGTCTAATGGCAGTTTTACTTATTGTTCTTATGATCAGCTTAAAAACTTTAAATTGGTTCTCAGCAAAATGGGACATATTCGTTTAGAAGACCTTAAAAATTGTTAGAACTCTACAGTCTAATGCAGAAGATATTTCTCTCTGATTTTTGCAATATACTGCCTAGGTTTTAAACATTTCTTATTTTGAGATTAAGAACAACTGGAGATTAGAACAATGACTGACATCGTAATTGTTAATGGTGCTCGTACTGCCATGGGTGGTTTTCAAGGATCGTTATCGGGACTTACTGCGCCTGAACTAGGTGCTGTAACCATTAAAGAAGCAATCGCAAGAGCAGGTTTACAACCTACTGATGTCGAAGAAGTCATTATGGGGTGTGTTCTTCCTGCTGGTCTAAAACAAGGCCCTGCTCGTCAAGCAATGCGTAAAGCGGGCTTGCCAGATTCCACAGGTGCTGTAACGATTAATAAGCTTTGTGGCTCTGGCATGAAAGCAGTAATGCAAGCAACCGATATGATTAAAGCAGGCAGTGCGGAAATTGTTGTTGCTGGCGGTATGGAGTCCATGACAAATGCGCCTTATGTTTTGCCAAAAGCACGTGCTGGCTATCGTATGGGTCACGGCGAAATTAAGGATCATATGTTTCTTGATGGACTTGAGGATGCTGAAACTGGTCGTTTAATGGGTTCTTTTGCTCAAGATATGGCAAACACACGTGGCTATACACGTGAGCAAATGGATGACTTTGCAATTCGTTCTTTGAAACGTGCTCAAACAGCGATTACTGAAGGCTACTTCAAAGATGAAATTGTTTCGGTTACCGTGCCTAGTCGCAAAGGCGATGTTGTTGTTGATCAAGATGAACAACCTCTAAATGCAAAGATCGACAAAATTCCTTCACTTAAACCAGCTTTTGCAAAAGACGGAACAATCACCGCAGCAAACGCGAGTTCTATTTCAGATGGTGCATCTGCATTAGTACTGACATCAAGTGAAGTTGCTGCTCAACGTGGTTTACAGCCGCTTGCGAAAATTATCGCAACAGCATCAAACTCTCAGCACCCTTCAGAATTTACGATCGCTCCTGTTGGTGCCATCGAGAAAGTTCTGAAAAAAGCTGGCTGGAATGCTCAAGACGTTGACCTTTGGGAAATTAACGAAGCTTTTGCTATGGTCACCATGTGCCCAATTGATGATTTCAAACTTGATGCTGAAAAAGTAAATATCAATGGTGGTGCTTGCGCATTAGGTCATCCTGTTGGTTCTACAGGTTCTCGTATCATTCTTACGTTGATCCATGCTCTTAAACGCACTGGCGGTAAAAAAGGTATTGCTGCTCTTTGTATTGGTGGTGGTGAGGCTACAGCCGTTGCAATTGAACTCATTTAATTAAAAAACAATATTTCAAAATCCCGCTTCGGCGGGATTTTTTTATGAAAAAACTACAAAAAATGACCCACAAAATCACTTTTACGTTTTAACTTATTCTTCTAAATGAAAACAACAATGGACTATAACAATGCAACTCAATCACTATCTCAACTTTCAAGGTCAGGCAGAGCAAGCGTTTAATTTCTATAAGTCAGTTTTTGGCGGTGAGTTTGGCATGTTGAGCCGCTATGGCGATATGCCACCTACTGAAGGCGTGACTTTATCGGAGGCCGATAAGAATCTGGTTCTTCATGTTTCACTGCCAATTAATGAATACACCGTACTTATGGCATCAGATACAAATGATCAATTCTGTGCTCCTAACAGTGTCTTTACCCAAGGTAATAATCACTACATTTCGATTAATCTTGAAAAAGATGAGCAAGAAAAAGCAAAACAACTTTTTGATGCTTTATCTGTTAATGGTCAAATTGAAATGCCTCTAGAAAAAACGTTCTGGGGCGCATTGTACGGCGCTTTTACCGACCAGTTCGGTATAAAGTGGATGATCAACTGCCAGCTTGATACTTAATATTTTCAACACTTAACCTCATAGAAGTACTCTGATATTTCTATGAGGTTCTAAATATCAATATTGGAATATTGAGCAATAATCATCAGCCCCACCGTAATGAATCCAATTCCAACCCACCCTGCCACATCAATATTTTGCCCAAGAAAAATCTTTGCTAGAAAAGCTGTCGCTAATACGCCAATCCCAGACCAAAGTACATACAAAATTCCAGCCTGCATATATTTCAAAGCAATGGCAGCACAAGCGAAAGAGATCATATATAGAATAAGAGCAATACTTTGAGCTGTCTTATTAACTAAGCCATTACCTCTGGCAGAATAGAATGTTGAGAGTACATCCGTCGCGATGGCAAATAATAGCCACCAAGCACCGGGATTTATTTTTGAAATTAAGCCTAGCATTCTTGTTCTTCAGTTAAGTCATTTAAAAATTATTTATAAAAAAAGCCGAACCTAAGTTCAGCTTTCGTATTTGAAATCTATTTAAGCACCAGTTTGATAACTTGCTTGCGGTACAGCGGTTGAAGCTTGATATGGGTTGGTAAAATCTTGCAAACCTGCCGCCGCTTCTTGTACGTCTTTGCCTTCTTTTACGACAAAACTATCAAAACCAGAACGTTTTAAGTAGTTTAAGACATCCTTAAATACATCACCCGTTGCACGTAATTCACCTTGGAAACCTTGGCGACGTAATAGTGCAGCAAATGAATAACCACGACCATCACCAAAACCTGCAAACTCAATGAAAATTGCATTAAGCTCATTTAATGGGAATATATGATCTTCAGGTGAATCACTCACAGTCACATACAAAGCTTTTTTACCTTGAATGTTTGCTAATTGGTCTAGTTGAGCTGTTGTTACAACAACGTCACCTTGAGGAATAACACCATCTTCA
>Ga0070669_100000453_pt1 | contig 31221 bp, 26 predicted proteins | sample KBSS53metaG_FD_64680 | JGI IMG/M metagenome (GOLD analysis project Ga0070669, IMG submission 64680) | Switchgrass rhizosphere microbial communities from Kellogg Biological Station, Michigan, USA - KBS S5-3 metaG | ecosystem: Host-associated > Plants > Roots > Rhizosphere > Soil ...
GCCACCAGTTCCTTGCCGGTGCCGGATTCGCCCAGGATCAGCACGGTCAGATCGTTGCGCAACACGCGCGTGATCATGCGATAGACCGCCTGCATCGCCGGGCTGCGCCCCACCAGTGGCAGCCCCTGCCCAAGGTCTTCGGCAGCATCTGCCAGGTCGCTTCCGTCAAGCGCGCCCAGTGCCTGGCGCACCGTGCGGACCAGTTCCTCCAGGTCGAACGGCTTGGGGAAATATTCAAATGCGCCCGTGTCGCTCGCGCGCACGGCAGTATCGAGCGTGTTCTGGGCCGACAGGATGATGACCTGCATCCGCGGAAACGCCGCGCGCACCGGCGGCAGCGTTTCGATGCCGTCACCATCGGTCAGCATCACGTCGGTAAGCATCAGGCCATAGGGCTTGGCAGCCAGCAGCCGGTCGCGATCGGCAATGCTGTCGCACCGGTCCACCCGCAAGCCTTCCGCTTCCAGGGCGGCCGTGATGACGATGGCGATCGAGGAATCGTCCTCGACAAGGAGAATGGAGTCTTTCATGGCCTCAATCGCTGTGTACGGTGCCGGCCACCGGCAAGTGCAGGCGGAAATGGGTCCACCCGCCGGCCTCGTCGCGATCGTGGGTGATGCGCCCGTTCATTTCGCGCACGAGTTTCTGCACCAGCGCAAGGCCCAGTCCCTGGCCATTTTTCTTGGCGGTGACAAAGGGTTCGAAAATGTGTTCGCGCAAGTTCGGGTCGATGCCCGGCCCATTGTCGCTGACGCGCACTTCGATCGGCAGGCGCAGTGGCTTGCCGGCGCGTGAATGGACCTGGATGCCGCTGGCAAAGCGGGTGCGCACCACGATGCGGCGGTCTGGCTGGCCCTCGCACGCCTCGCGCGCATTGGTCATCAGGTTGAGCAGCACCTGCACCAGCGCATCGGGATTGGCGATCACCGGCGGCAACGAAGGGTCGAATTCCTCGTGGACGGTCACCCCGCCCGGATCGCTGGCGGCAATCACCGCTTGGGCGCGGCGCACCGCTTCGTGCAGGTTGCAGGGCACCGAGGGTTCGCGGATGCGGCGCGAGAGCGACTGCATGTGGTCGATCAGCTTGGCGATGCGATCCACCTCGGCGGTGATCAACCCGGTCAGCGCCCGGTCGCTTTCGCCCAGCTTGCGATCGAGCAGTTGCGCGGCCCCGCGAATGCCGGCGAGCGGGTTCTTGATCTCGTGGGCGAGAACTTCCGGCGCGCGCACCGCACCGGTTTCGCCGCCGCCAGCACCGGGTACGTCGTCGCTCAACCCTTCCACGCCGCTCATTTCGTGAAGCACCAGCATCTGCCAGCCCGGATGGTGTTGCACCGGTGCGGTCATCACGTCGAGCGGGCGGGCGCTCTTGCCGGCCAGCGCCACCCGCACGCGGCGTGCCACCAGATGCGTTTCGGCGTTGGCCAACCGGCTGATGATCAGCGGTTCTTCAAACCGCAGGATATCGGTGAGCGCCCGGCCCACCAGGCGCCGTGCGCCTTGGCCAAGCAATTGTTCTGCTGCGGGATTGACCGCCGAAATCGTCATGTCGGGGGCCAGCAGCAGCACGGCCAGCGGAAAGCTGGCGATCATGCGCTTGGGATCGGGCCGCACCGCATGTTCGGCGCGGGCACGGTCCGCAGCCTGGGTCATGCCGCTTCGCGATGATGGAGCGGCGCGTAGAAGGCTTCGAGATTGTCGAGCACGTCGGCGGCGCTATCGATGAAGTTCACGCGGTTGCGGAATTCGGCCGATCCCGGCAGGCCCTTGGTATACCAGCCCAGATGCTTGCGTGCCATGTTGACGCCGGTCACCGCGCCATAGTGTTCGAGCATGGCGTTATAATGCTCCACGATCAGGCGATACTGCTCCTCGATCGTGGGATCGGGGCGCACTTGACCGGTTTGCAGCCAGTGCATGACCTGGCCCAGCAGCCAGGGCCGGCCATAGGCGCCACGCCCGATCATCACGCCATCGGCCCCGCTTTGCGCCACGGCCTGCGCAACATCGTCGATCCCGCAGATGTCGCCATTGACCACCACGGGGATCGTTACGGCTTCCTTGACCTTGCGCACGAAGGCCCAGTCGGCGCTGCCCTTGTACATCTGGTTGCGGGTGCGGCCGTGCACCGTGATCATCTGCGCGCCCAGGTCCTGGGCAATGCGGGCCAGTTCGGGTGCGTTGAGACTGTCGTGGCACCACCCCATGCGCATCTTGACGGTCACCGGCACTTTCACCGCCTTGACTGTCGCCTCGATCAGGCGCGAGGCCAGCGGAACTTCGCGCATCAGGGCAGAGCCGGCATAGCCGTTGACGACCTTGCGCACGGGGCAGCCCATGTTGATGTCGATGATCGCGGCGCCGCGATCTTCCGAAAGCTTGGCCGCCTCGCCCATCTGTTCCGGATCGCAGCCGACAAGCTGCATCGATACCGGCTCTTCGCTCGGGTCCCACGCCCACTTCTGGATCGACTGCCGCGTTTCGCGAATGGCGGCCGGGCTGGCGATCATTTCCGTGACATTCAGGCCGGAACCAAAGCGCCGCACCATCAGGCGAAACGGCAGGTCGGAAACGCCGGTCATCGGTGCCAGTACCACCGGACAGCCGATGCGCACGGGGCCAACATCAAGCGCTGCAAGAACGGGGGGTGTGGGAACCTGGGTCATGACCGATGATATTGCCTAAAAAACAGGCACGCGCCTTAATCTAAGTGAGGCCAAGGGGCAAGCCGCCTCTCCCAATCCCAAAGGCTGGCCCGAAGGCCCGCTTGGCTTCCCTTCAGGCTGCTGGTAGAGGCGCAACGCGAATGAACCCTTCCCCACCCCCCTCACCTGTGCTCGCTTCGTCTATCGCCGCCATTGTCGTGGCGGCGGGCAAAGGCCTGCGCGCCGGGGGCAGCGTGCCCAAGCAGTTTGCCCCGTGGCATGGCAAGCCGCTGGTGCGGCATAGCGTGGAAGCGCTGATTTCTGCCGGAATCGCGCCTGTCGTGGTGGCGATTCCCCAAGGCTGGGAAGACATTGCAGCCGCCGCGCTACAAGGTCTGCCCAATGTGCTCTTCGTGCACGGCGGCGCCACGCGGCGGGAATCGGTGGCACTGGCACTCGAAACCCTGGCGGATGACACGCCGGCCCACGTGCTGATTCACGATGCTGCCCGCCCGATGCTGCCCCGGCCCGTGATTGCCGCGCTGGTTGGCGCACTCGAAGCGGTGCCTGGCGCCATCCCGGTGCTGCCGGTGGTCGATAGCGTGGTGCGCGGCCTGGATGGCCTGCGCCAGCAGGCGGTGGAGCGCGACGGGCTCTATCGCGTGCAGACGCCGCAGGCCTTTCATTATCCTGCCATCCTTGCCGCCCATCGTGCCTGGACCGGCGGCGCCGAAGCGGGCGATGATGCGCAAGTCGCCGATGCCGCCGGCCTGGCCGTTGCGCTTGTGCCGGGGGATGAAGCCTTACGCAAAGTGACCTTTGCCGCCGATCTGGAGGACGCTGCCATGCCCCCATCCTTGCCTCGCACCGGCATGGGGTTCGATGTTCACCGCCTGGTCGCGGGCGAAGACTTGTGGCTGTGCGGCGTGAAGATCGATCACGACAAGGGGCTTTCCGGACATAGCGATGCCGACGTGGCGATCCATGCCCTGGTCGATGCCTTGCTCGGTGCGATTGCGGCGGGTGACATCGGCGATCACTTCCCGCCCTCTGACGCGCAGTGGAAAGGGGCCTCGTCCGATCGCTTCCTTGCCCATGCCGCCGCGCTGGTGGCGCAAAGCGGGCACGCCATCGCCCATTTGGATGTGACGATCATCTGCGAAGCGCCCAAGATCGGGCCGCACAAGGCCTCCATGCGCGCGCGCCTGGCCGAGATTCTGCAACTGCCGATCGAGAGGGTGAGTGTGAAAGCCACGACGACCGAACGCCTGGGAACCACCGGGCGCGGCGAAGGCATCGCCGCGCAGGCGGTTGCGACGGTGGTGCCGCAATGATCCGCGCCGCATCTGCATCGCTCGCGCTGGCAGCGCTGCTCGCGGGCCAGACCGCGCAGGCGGCAGCACCGGCGGCCTGCCTGGAAACAGCAGACGTCAACGCCATGGTCGCCTATGCCCTGCCCTCGGTGATGGACAGCGCCATGACGTATTGCGCGCCGCATCTTGCCCCCCAGGGCTATTTTGCGCGCCAGGGCCAGGACCTTGTCGGACGCTATGCCCAGGCCAAGCCGGCCGCCTGGCCCCGCGCCAAGGCAGCGCTGATCAAGCTGGCGCAGACCGACAAGGACCCGACCATGTCGCAAATGACGCGCCTGCCAGACAAGGCGCTGCAGCCCTTTGCCGACGGGATGCTGGGCCAGATGGTGACCGAGGCGCTCAAGCCCGAAAACTGCGCGCCGCTCGAGCAGATGACGCGCCTGCTCGCACCACTGCCGCCCGAGAACACCGCCGGCCTGTTTACCTTCATCATCCGCATGGTCGAAACGCCGTCGCGCAAGCCGGGCGTGCAGCCCCGCAAATCCGGGCTGCCGCTCTGCCCGGAAACCCCGTGAACCGAAAGCCTGCTATCATGCCTGCCGAATCAGATTCCATCCTTCCGCAAGACATTGTCGCGCTGGCCCGCCGCGTGATCGAGGAAAATCGCCGGCTGGGCCGCAAGGTTGCGCTGGCGGAAAGCTGCACCGGCGGCCTGGTCGCAGCCGCGTTGACAGAGATTGCCGGCAGTTCAGCCGTGCTCGATCGTGGGTTCGTCACCTATTCCAACGAGGCCAAGCACGAATTGCTGGGCGTTTCGATGGATGTGATCGATGCCGTGGGCGCGGTTTCGGTGGCGACCGCATGGTCCATGGCGCAGGGCGCGCTGGCCCATTCAAGCGCGGACGTGGCCGTCGCGATCACCGGCGTTGCCGGTCCCGATGGCGGATCGGAACAGAAGCCTGTGGGCACGGTGGTGTTCGCCTGCGCAAAGCGGGGCCAGAACCCGGAAGACATCATGGCCGAAACGCGGCTGTTCGACGAATGCCAGACGCGCAGCGCCGTGCGCCACCAGGCCACGCTTTGCGCGCTCGAACTCCTGATGCCGCCCGAAGAAGACTGAACCTTCAAGCCAGCGCGGCAACCCAGGGTCCGAAATCGGCCTTGGCCCGCGCGGTATAGGCTTCCTTGCGCACTTTCTTCTTCACCGAGGCATCGACCGGCGGGAACAGCCCGAAATTCACGTTCATCGGCTGGTAGGTCGCCGCTTCGGCGTCGCCGGTGATATGGCTGAGCAGCGCCCCCAACGCCGAGGTAGGCGGCGGCGGTGTCCAATCCCGTCCGGCCAGTTCCGTTGCAGCCATCAGGCCCGCCAGCATTCCAACCGACGCGCTTTCGACATAGCCTTCGCAGCCGGTGATCTGCCCGGCAAAGCGGATGCGTGGCGCCGATTTCAGGCGCAGCTGGCGGTCGAGCAGCGTGGGCGAATGGATGAACGTGTTACGGTGCAGCCCACCGAGCCGCGCGAACTCGGCATTTTCCAGCCCCGGTATCGTGCGGAACAGGCGCACCTGCTCGGCGTGCTTGAGCTTGGTCTGGAAGCCGACCATGTTCCACAACGTGCCCAGCTTGTTGTCCTGGCGCAATTGCACCACGGCATAAGGCCAGCGGCCCGTGCGCGGATTATCCAGGCCAACAGGCTTCATCGGGCCAAAGCGCAGGGTATCCTGCCCACGTGACGCCATCACCTCGATCGGCATGCAGCCGTCGAAATAGGGGGTGTTGGCTTCCCATTCCTTGAACACGGTCTTTTCGCCGTCGAGCAGCCCCTGGTGAAACGCCAGGTACTGCTCCTTGTCCATCGGGCAGTTGATGTAATCCTTGCCGGTGCTTTCCGGCCCGGATGCCTTGTCCCACCGGCTGGCCATCCAGCAGATGTCCATGTCGATCGAATCGCGATAGACGATCGGGGCAATGGCGTCGAAGAAAGCCAGGCTTTCCGCGCCGGTCGCGCTGCCGATGCTGCTGGCGAGCGAGGCGGCGGTGAGAGGCCCGGTGGCAACGATCGTCATGCCGTCCTGCGGCAAGGCATCGACCCGCTCGCGCACCACTTCCACGTTGGGCAGGTCTGCCAGTGCGGCTTCCACCGCCGCGGAAAACACGTCGCGGTCCACGGCCAGGGCAGAGCCTGCGGGCACGCGCGCCTTGTCGGCCGCGGCCATGATCAGGCTGTCGCAACGGCGCATTTCGTGGTGCAGCAGGCCAACCGCGTTCTTTTCATCGTCGTCGGATCGGAACGAGTTGGAGCAGACCAGTTCGGCCAGGCCATCGCCCTGGTGCGCGGCGGTAGTATCCCCGCCACCGCGCATTTCCGAAAGGCGCACGCGAAAGCCGCGCCGCCCGAGTTGCCAGGCGGCCTCGCTGCCGGCCATGCCGCCGCCGATGATATGGATCTGATGGGTCATGCTTCAGCCAGCTTGGGGCAGGATGATCGCGCCATCGCCCGTGCGCGCCAAAGGCTGCATCGCCACCACCGCCGCCAGCGGCAGCGGGGCATAGAGGTGTGGAAACAGCGCTCCGCCGCGTGAGACTTCCCATTTCAGGCTGTCGCCGAAGTGGGTCAGGTCCACCGCAGCGACGTGCAGGCCATCCTGCCCGGCAAAGTGCTTGTCCACCGTCGCCGTCACCTGATCGGCCGTTGACATGTGGATATAGCCATCGGCCAGGTCCACCGGCGCGCCGCCAAACGTGCCGCTTTCCAGCTCGGCGCGTTGGTCGGCAGTCAGCACTTTATAGGCCATCGTGGGATGCGTGGTCATTCCTGCACGCCGTCTTCCGTTGCCTCGCCTGCATCGTCCGTCGGCACCTCGCCCGCGCTGCCGGCCTCACCGTCGACCTCGCCGTCGACTTCATCATCGACCACTTCGGCATCTTGCTCGGCCAGGCGCACCGCGCCTACCACGTGCTCGCCACTCGAAACGTTGAACAGCCGCACGCCGGCAGACCCGCGCCCGATCACACGCAGCGACGAGAGCGGCAGGCGGATGAGTTTGGCCTGGTCGGTCACCAGCATCAGCTGGTCGGCCTGCACCGCCGGGAAGCTGGCCACGACAGGACCATTGCGGGCAATGTTGTCGATATTGGTGATACCCTGGCCGCCACGGCCGGTGCGGCGGTATTCATAGGCCGAAGACAGCTTGCCGTAGCCGTTCGCGCAGACCGTCAGCACGAACTGCTCCTTGCCCACCAGTTCCTGGTAGCGTTCGGCGCTCATCAGCGGCTCGCCTTCCTTTTCGGCCTTCCACGGGGCAAAGCGCAGGTAATCCTCGCGCTCGTCCTGGTCCTTCACGCCGGCACGGTGCAGGATCGAGAGCGAGATGACTTCGTCACCGTCTTTCAGCGCCATGCCGCGCACGCCGGTGGACGTGCGGCTCTGGAACTCGCGCACGTCTTCGGCGCGGAAGCGGATCGCCTTGCCCGCGCGGCTCGCCAGCAGCACGTCGTCGCCCTCGGATAGCAGCGCCACGCCGATCAGGCGGTCTTCGGTGTCTTCCTCGAACTTCATCGCAAACTTCCCGTTGGATGGGATGTTGGCGAAGGAATCCATCGCGTTGCGGCGCACGTTGCCCTTGGCCGTGGCGAACATGACGTTCAGCTTGCCCCATTCCGCCTCGTCCTCGGGCAGCGGGAGCACGGCGGCGATCGTCTCGCCCTGGTCCAGCGCGGGCAAGAGGTTGACCACCGGGCGTCCACGCGTGGCCGCACCGCCTTCGGGCAGGCGCCACACTTTCATGCGATAGACCTTGCCGGCGGTGGAGAAGAACAGCACCGGCGTGTGGGTGCTCGCCACGAACATCGTGGCAACCGCATCCTCTTCCTTGGTCGCCATGCCGGAACGGCCCTTGCCGCCGCGCGCCTGGGCCCGGAACGTGGAAAGCGGCGTGCGCTTGATATAGCCGTCGAGCGTCACGGTGACGACCATGTCCTCGCGCTCGATCAGGTCTTCGTCGTCGATGCCATCGGCTGCCGGCATGATCTGTGACACGCGCGGGGTGGCAAAGCCGGCCTTCACTTCTTCCAGTTCCTGCCGCATCACGGCATAGAGCTTGATCCGGTCGGCCAGGATCGCCAGGTACTCGGTAATCGCGGTGGCAAGCTTTTCCAGCTCGTCGCCGATCTCGTCGCGGCCCAGCGCCGTCAGGCGGTGAAGCCGCAGGTCGAGAATGGCGCGAACCTGGATTTCCGACAGGCGATAGCTTTCGCCGCCAGACAAGGCATCGTCCTCGATCGCCTCGACCAGCCGGATATAGGGTGCAATCTCGCCCATCGGCCATTCACGCGCCAGCAGCGCCTCGCGCGCCAGGGCTGGATTGGGCGAACCGCGAATGATCCGCACCACTTCGTCAAGGTTGGTCACCGCCACCACCAGGCCGAGCAGGATGTGGGCGCGGTCGCGCGCCTTGTTCAGCTCGTACTTGGTACGCCGCGTGATCACTTCCTCGCGGAAGCGCACGAAGCTTTCGATGATGTCCTTGAGATTGAGGATTTCCGGGCGACCGCCACGGATGGCGAGCATGTTGGCCGGGAAGTTGGACTGCGCGGGCGTGTTGCGCCAGAGCTGGTTGAGCACGACCTCGGGCGAGGCATCGCGCTTGAGGTCCACGACCACGCGCACGCCTTCGCGGTTGGATTCGTCGCGGATGTCGGAAATGCCCTCGATCCGCTTGTCCTTGGCCGCTTCGGCGATCTTTTCCACCAGGTTGGACTTGCCGACCTGGTAAGGGATCGACGTCAGCACGATCGAGCGGCGATTGGCATCGCGCCCGCGGCCTTCCTCCACCTCGTGCCGGCAGCGCATCACGATCGATCCGCGCCCCTCGGTATAGGCCTTGCGCGCACCATGGGTGCCCAGGATCAGCGGCGCGGTGGGGAAATCGGGACCGGGAATGATCTGGATCAGTTCGTCGATCGTGATCAGCGGGTTGTCCATATAGGCCAGGCAGCCGTCGATCACTTCGCCCAGGTTGTGCGGCGGGATGTTGGTGGCCATGCCCACCGCGATGCCGCCTGCGCCATTGACCAGCAGGTTGGGAAAGCGCGCCGGCAGAACCTGCGGCTCGTTTTCCGCGCCGTCATAGTTGGGCTGGAAATCGACCGTGTCCTTGTCGATATCCGCCAGCAGATAATCGGCCACTTTGGCAAGCCGCGCTTCGGTATAGCGCATTGAGGCCGGCGGGTCCGGGTCCATCGAGCCGAAGTTGCCCTGCCCGTCGAGCAGCGGCAGCCGCATCGACCAGTCCTGCGTCATGCGGGCAAGCGCGTCGTAGATCGCGCTGTCGCCATGGGGGTGATACTTACCCATGGTATCGCCCACGATGCGGGCAGACTTGCGATAAGCCTTGGTCGACGTGAAGCCGTTTTCGTGGCTGGTCCACAAGATGCGGCGATGAACCGGCTTCAGCCCGTCGCGCACATCGGGCAACGCGCGCGCCACGATCACGCTCATCGCGTAATCGAGGTAGCTGGTCTTCATTTCATCGACGATGTCGATCCGTTGAAATTCATGTTCCGGCAGGCCGGGGACGGGATCGATGCTGGGTGTGTCGTCGCTCACGATGTTGGCTTTGTCGTTTCGTTGTGAGGAAAGCAATCGCCCTAGGCGCGTTGTGCGCAAAAGGCCAGCAACCATGCTCTATCGCGTGGCTCATGCCATCACTTTTCCACACATGCGACAAGCTGCCTGAACAGCGGGACGAACCGCCATTCAATCCGCGTTCACCCTGCGCCACCTAGCCAGCGCAAGAGTTGCCAAGGGAGCCAATCCGCGCCAGTAGCGCAAGGCCGACCAGGGTAAGCGGCAAGGCTCGGCGTCCGGTGGACAAATCGTCCAGGCGCCAATGGGCCGTGTCGGGGTCGAACAGGAGAGATAACATGCGCGGTTCTTTGTGGAATTCGGGTAAGGGCATGATGGCGCGCTCGGCTACGGCCGTGGCGCTGGTTGCAGGCCTTGGTTTGGGCGCAATGGCCGCTCCTGCGATTGCCAAGGACGCCAAGCCGGCACAGGCAAGCAATTCCAAGGAATTTGCCGCTGCGGCAGCGCCTTTCCAGAAGTCGTTCACCGACTGGCAGGGCACCAAGGGCAAGGTTTCCGACGCCGATTACAAGGCTGGCGCGCAAAAGCTCGCCGGCGAACTCGCGCCGATGGAAGGCACTGTAAAGACGCCGCTCGATCGTCTGGTCTTCGGCCAGTGGCAGCAGATCCTTGGCGGTGCGATCGGCGATGGCGTATTGCAGCAAAAGGGCCTGCAGAACATGGCCGACAGCGGCCAGCTCGGTGCCGACAAGACGCCGATGGTCCAGTACTTCCTGGGCGCCACGGCGTACCAGAACAAGGATTACGCCACCGCCACCAAGGCACTCAAGGTTGCGGTTGACGCCAATTACAGCGAGGACAATGCCGCCGAGCTTCTTGCTGATTCCTATGTTCAGCAGAACCAGCCCGCGCAGGGGCTCGAAGCTCTCAAGGCTGCTGTTGCCACGCGCAAGGCGGCCAACGGCACCGTGCCGGTCAACTGGTACAAGCGTGGCCAGCTCATTGCCTATAACGCCAAACTTGGCCCGCAGGCGATCGAATGGGGCCTCCAGGCCGTCGCCGCCGATCCCACGCCGCTCAACTGGCTGGGCGCTGGCCAGTTGACGCGTGAATTCAGCCAGTTCGGCAAGGAAGAATCGCTCGACCTGGGCCGCCTGTTCCAGCGCACCGGCGCGCTCGGCGTGGACAAGCAGTACACCGGCCGCGAATATGTCGAATATATTCAGGCTGCCGATCCCCGCCGCCTGCCGGGTGAAGTGCAGAAGATCGTCGAACAGGGCATTGCCGCCGGCGCCATTTCGCCCAGCGATCCCTTCGTGTCCGATGCCCTCAGCCAGGCAAAGAGCCGTATTGCCGCTGGCGACAAGGCTTCGCTGACCGGCATGGAACGCGATGCCGGCAAGGCCGCCGATGGCAAGCTGTCCGCCGTTACGGCCGATGCTTACCTTTCCTACGGCGATGCGGCCAAGGCCGAGGCACTCTACAAGGCTGCGCTGTCCAAGGGTATTGCCGCCCAGGCAGACAAGGACCGCGCCGAAACCCGGCTGGGCATCGCACTGTCTGATCAGGGCAAGTACGATGAAGCCAAGGCCGCTTTCGCCACGGTCACCAGCGGCCCCCGCCTGCCGCTGGCCCAGCTGTGGACCCAGTACGTGATCACCAAGGGCGCCAAGTAAGCGCTTTTCGGCCACTACGGTTCTGACAAACAAGGAAGGGCGGCTCCTCGCGGGGCCGCCCTTTCTCGTTGCCTCGTTTACCGTGTTCAGATCGCGGGGGCGAACGCGCCCGTTTCCTCGTCGAGAAGATGCAGCACGCCGTCGGCAATGGCGAAGAACGCGCCGCGCAGCGTCAGCTCGCCGGTGTCTTCCTTTTCCTTGACCCAAGGGAACGTGCGCAAGTTGCCCAGGCTGGCCTTCACGCCGGCCATTTCCATCGCGCGCTCGGCATCCCGGCCGCTGGTGCCATAGGCTTCGACCACTAGCTTGCGGGCCTCATCGAGCAGCGAGATCCAGTCGGCGACAAAACCGCCCTGCCCGCGCTCGGTGCCGGCCATTTCCTGTGTCAGGGCCGCGCGGCAGCCGCCGCACATGCCGTGGCCCATGACCACCACTTCCTTGACCTTGAGCACCTGGACCGCAAATTCCAGCGCGGCGGAAACGCCGTGGTGGCCGGGCGAGGTTTCAAACGGCGGAACCATCGCGGCCACATTGCGCACCACGAACATTTCGCCAGGGTCGGTATCGAACACCTGCGCCGGATCGACGCGGCTGTCGGAGCAGGCGATGATCATGACTTTGGGTTCCTGCCCGTCACGCAGCCGCTCCCAGCGGGCGCGGTGGGGGGTCCAGCCATTTCCACGGAATCGGCGGTAGCCGGCGATGAGCTGATCCAGCTCGGGGGATGTCGCATGTGCCATGGCCAAAGGGCATGCCGTGTTAGATTGGCACTTTCAAGTGCTCGTCTAAGCGCCTATCTGCGCAAGACATGACCGATACCGCCACCAACCGAGAGCCCGCCCAGCCGCCGCGTACCCGCAAGCCCGACTGGATCCGCGTCAAAGCGCCCACCAGCAAAGGCTATGGCGAGACGCGCCAGCTGATGCGCGACTTGAAGCTGAACACGGTGTGCGAGGAAGCCGCCTGCCCGAACATCGGCGAATGCTGGACCAAGAAGCACGCCACGGTGATGATCCTGGGCGACGTATGCACGCGCGCCTGCGCGTTCTGCAACGTCAAGACCGGTATGCCCCGCGCCGTCGATGCCGCCGAACCCGGCCACGTTGCCGAAGCGGCTGCGCGCATGGGGCTCGAGCACATCGTGATCACCTCGGTCGACCGTGACGACCTGCCCGATGGCGGCGCCAGCCAGTTCGTGAAAGTGATCAAGGCCCTGCGCGAGCAGACGCCCCAGACCACGATCGAAATTCTCACGCCCGATTTCCGCAACAAGATGGAACGCGCGGTCGCCTCCATCGTCGAGGCCGGGCCCGACGTCTATAATCACAACCTTGAAACCGTCCCTCGGCTCTATCCCACGATCCGCCCCGGCGCGCGCTATTATGCCTCGCTGCGCCTGCTCGAACAGGTCAAGCGGCTCAACCCGATGATCTTCACCAAGTCCGGCATCATGCTCGGCCTGGGCGAAGAGCGCCTGGAAGTGCACCAGGTGATGGACGACATGCGCTCGGCCCAGATCGATTTCCTCACCATGGGCCAGTATCTCCAGCCCACGCCCAAGCACACCAAGGTGATGGAATTCGTCACGCCCAAGGCTTTTGATGCCTATGGTGCGATTGCGCGCGCCAAGGGCTTCCTCCAGGTGGCATCAAGCCCGCTGACCCGGTCGAGCTATCACGCCGGTGAAGACTTTGCCCAGATGCGCGCCACGCGCGAGGCGCAGCTGGCCAAAGCGCAGGCGACCGGGGCAGCAGGTCGCATCGAGGCCTGACATGCCGCGCATTGCCGAAGAACGGCGGCTGCAGTGGTCGCCCGAACAGATGTATGCGCTGGTCGCCGATGTGCGTCGCTACCCGGAGTTTCTGCCCTGGGTAGTGGCCACACGCATCAAGTCAGACAGCGAGACCGAGATGGTGGCCGACATGCTGGTCGGCTTCAACGCCCTGCGCGAGAAGTTCACGTCGCGCGTGCGCAAGGTGCCGCCGGGCGCGGACCACTCAGCGCGAATCGAGGTGGAATATCTCGACGGTCCGATGAAAAGCCTGTCCAACACCTGGGCTTTCCGCGCCGATGAACAGGGCGCGGGCTGCGTGATCGATTTCTGCGTGGAATTCAGTTTCCGCAACGCGATCTTTGAAAAGCTGGCCGGCCAGTATCTCGATCGCGCTTTCCGCAAGATGGTGGCCGCTTTCGAAACGCGCGCGGCCAAGCTCTATGGCGAGCAGGCCTGACCGGTTCAGGTCCTGCTGCCGGCCATCGCCAGGCCGAATGCCACGAAAATCGCCGCGCTCACCTTGTTGAACACCCTGCGCGGCCCCGGCCGTTGCAGCCAGGAGGCAACTGAGCGGCCGCCCAGCGCGTAGATCATGTACGATGTTACCTCGATCACGCCGAAGGTTGCCACCATCACGGCAAATTGCAGCGGCTTGGATCTTTGGGGATCGATGAACTGCGGCAGGAAGGCGCCGGCAAACAGCAGTGCCTTGGGGTTGCTGATCCCGATCAAATAGCCGGTGCGAAACAGCGAGAGGGCCGTCGGTGGCAACGGGGTGGCGTCGATCCCGTCCGGCCCCACGTCGATCGGCGCTTCCTGTGCCGTCCACGCCTTGTAGCCAAGGTACAGCAGATAGGCAGCGCCTGCGATCTTGAGCGCGAGCAGCAGTTGCGGCAACGCGGCCAGCACCGCCGCAAGGCCTGCGGCCGACAGGCTCAACAGGGTCAGCACCGCCAGGAAACAGCCGCTCATGGCCAGCATCGCGCGGCGCAGGCCCAGGGTGACACTCCGCGTCATCACGTGGAGCATGTTGGGCCCAGGTGAAATCGAAATGAAGAAAACCGTCGCGGCAAACAGCCACCAGGTGTGCAAGGCCATCGTGCCTATCCCGCTGCCTTGAAGATTTCGGCCCAGGCGGCTTCGTCGATCACCTCGATGCCCAGTTCGGCCGCCTTTTTCAGCTTGCTGCCCGCGCCCGGCCCGGCCACGACCAGATCCGTCTTGGGCGAAACGCTGCCTGCCGCCCGCGCACCCAGTGCCTCGGCCTGGGCCTTGGCTTCGTCGCGGCTCATGGTTTCGAGCTTGCCGGTAAAGACCACCGTCTTGCCGGCCACGGCACTGGCACGGGTTTCCACCACGAAATCGGGCGGGCTGACTTCGCCCAGCAGATCGTCCCACACTGCGATGTTGTGCGCCTCGTGGAAGAAGTCACCCAAGGCTTCCACCACGACCGGTCCCACGCCATCGATGCCCAGCAATTCGGCTTTGGCGTCTTCATCGCCGCCATGGGCCTTTTCCGCCACGGCGCGCAAGGCGGGCAGCGTGACGAACCGCTTCATCAGATCGCGCGCGGTCACCGCACCCACATGGCGGATGCCCAGCCCGAACAGCAGGCGCGCCGCATCGGGCCGGCGCTTTGCCTCGATCGCGGCGATCAGGTTGTCGACGGATTTGTCCTTCCATCCCTCGCGGCCCACGATTTCGTCGCGGCGCTTGCGCAGGCGGAAAATGTCGGCCGGGCTTTCCAGCCAGCCGAGCGCAAAGAACTCGGCAATGGTCTTTTCACCCAGGCCTTCGATGTCGAGCGCCGCGCGGCTGACGAAGTGGCGCAGGCGCTCGGTCCGTTGCGCCGGGCACACCAGCCCGCCGGTGCAGCGCACGTCCACTTCGCCTTCCTCGGCCACAGCCTCGCTGCCGCATTGCGGGCAGTGATCGGGAAAGACATAGGCCGGGCGCGCATCCTCGCGCGTCAGGTTTTCAACCACTTGCGGGATCACGTCGCCAGCGCGTTGCAAGACCACGCGATCGCCGACGCGAACACCCAGCCGGCCGATTTCATCACGGTTGTGAAGCGTCACGTTGGTGACCGTCACCCCGCCCACCAGAACCGGGGTCAAGCGGCCCACCGGGGTCAGCTTGCCGGTGCGCCCCACCTGGATGTCGATCGCTTCCAGCGTCGTTTCGGCGCGCTCGGCCGGGAACTTGTGCGCCATGCCCCAGCGCGGTGCCTTGGCCACGAAACCCAGCCGCCGCTGCCATTCCAGGCTGTCCACCTTGTAGACCACGCCATCGATATCATACGGCATTTCCGCGCGTTGCGCCTGGATCTTGCGATAGTGTTCCACCATCTGCGCCACATCTTGGCAGCGGGTCAGCAGCGGCGAAACCGGCACGCCCCATGCCGCGATCTGCTGCATCATGTCCCAATGGGTCTGTGCCGGCACGTCGCTCGCCGCGCCCCAGCCATGCGCCAGGAAGCGCAACGGCCGGCTCGCTGTCACGCTCGCATCCTTCTGGCGCAGCGATCCGGCTGCGGCATTGCGCGGGTTGGCAAAGACCTTCTCGCCCTTCTCCTCCTGCGCCGCGTTCAACGCCAGGAAATCGGACTTGGCCATGTAGACCTCGCCACGGATTTCAAACACGGCTGGCGCAGCGACGCCAGAATTTCTGCCAAGTTCCTGTGGTATGTCCTTGATATAAGAAACATTGGCAGTCACGTCCTCGCCCACCTGGCCATCGCCACGCGTGGCCGCGCGCACCAGTTTGCCGTTCTCATAGCGCAGCGAGCACGATAGTCCGTCGATCTTGTCCTCGGCCGTCATCACCACCGGCGCATCGGCGGGCAGCGCCAGGAACCGGCGCACCCGCGCGACGAATTCCTCGACTTCCTCATCGGTGAACGCGTTGTCGAGGCTCATCATCCGAACCTCGTGCGTCACCTTGCGCAAAGGGGAGGACGAAACCTCGTGCCCTACGGCGCGCGAGGGACTGTCTGCGCGCACCAGATGGGGAAACGCGGCTTCCAATTCGGCATTGCGCCGCACCAGGGCGTCATATTCAGCGTCGGAAATTTCCGGTGCATCTTCGGCATGATAGCGGCGATTGTGATGGGCAATGCTCCGGGCCAATCGCATCAACTCGTTGGCCGCTTCCGCCTCGTTCATGCCTTTTGGATCACTCATCGCACGCCACTTTCACGCTTAACCTCAATCGTCTGCCGATAGAAGGTCACGCCTGTTCCAGCAACCGCTTGGCCTGCGCGCGTGCTTCCTTGGTCACTTCCGCACCAGAGAGCATCCGCGCGATCTCTTCCTTGCGGCCGGACGCGTCGAGCTTGCTGACCGACGTGCGGGTCACGGTGCCTTCGCTCGATTTGGCGATCAGGTAATGCGCATCGCCGCGCGCGGCGACTTGCGGGCTGTGCGTAACGGCCAGCAATTGCCCGCCATGGGCAAGCCGCGCCAGGCGCTCGCCGATCGCGCTCGCCACTGCGCCGCCCACGCCGCGATCGATTTCGTCGAAGATCACCGTGGCCGCGCCGCCCTCCTCTGCCAGCGCCACTTTCAGCGCCAGGATGAAGCGCGATAATTCGCCGCCCGAGGCGATCTTGCCCAATGGCGCGAAGTCGCTGCCCGGATTGGTGGAAATGAGGAACTCTACGGCATCCACCCCCTGCGCGCTCCAGCGGTCTTCGGGCAGGCGCACCACCGCAGTGTGGAAACGCGCGGCGTCCAGGCGCAGCGGCGCGAGTTCGGCCGCGACCGCCTTGTCCAGCTTGCGCGCTGCCTCGGCCCGCTGCACCGAAAGCGCTTCTGCCTTGGCCCGATAATCGAGCCCGGCATCCATCGCCACGCGCGCCAGGCCGGCGATCTGCGCCTCGCCCCCTTCGATCGATTGCAGCGTTGCCTGCAAGGCTTCGCGCCGTGCCGGCAGATCATCCACGGTGCAGCCATGCTTGCGGGCGGCCGCCCGCAGATCGAACAGCCGCGTCTCGATCCGGTCGAGCAGGGCCGGATCATGCGCCAGCGCCTCGGCGGCCGCTGCAAGCTTGTCCTCGGCCTCCCCTGCCTCGATCACCGCGCGGTCAAGCGCTTCGAGCGCTTCGGTCAGTAGCGGGTGTTCGCCCGCGATTCGGTCCAGCCGCCGCGCGGCACTGCGCAATTGCACCAGCGGTGCATCCGATCCGCTCCACAAGTGCTGCAATTCGTTGAGATCGCCGGAAAGCCTTTCCCCCTTTTGCATCGAGGCACGCTGCAAGGCGAGGTCTTCTTCCTCGCCCCCCACGGGCGCCAATGCATCGAGTTCGGCCAAGTGCGCCTCGATCAGGTCCTGCTCGGCAGCGGCACTGGCCACTTGCGCGCGGGCAGTGGCCAGTGCCTGCTCGGCCGTGCGCCAGGCATCCCATGCCTTGGCCACCGCGGCGGTATCGGCACGGGCATAACGATCGAGCAAAGTGCGATGGCCGCGCGCATTGACCAGGCCGCGATCATCGTGCTGCCCGTGCAGTTCCACCAGGAACCGCGCCAGCTCGCGCAACAGCGCCACGCCCACGGGCTGATCGTTGACATAGGCGCGGCTGCCACCATCGGCGCGCAGGCGGCGGCGCACCAAAAGCGGTTCGCCCGGCTCCCAATCGATCGCCGCTTCGGAAAGAACTGTTTCGACGCCATCGGGCCGCTGGGTGAATTCGAACGTGGCCGTCACGCTCGCCACTTCCTCTCCCGCACGGACCAGGCCATTGTCGGCCCGATCGCCCAAAACCAGCCCCAGCGAATCCAGCAGGATCGATTTTCCAGCCCCGGTTTCGCCGGTCAAAACGCCCAAACCGCCCGGAAATGCGAGGTCCAGCGCCTCGATCAGGACAACATTGCGGATGGAAAGCCCGGTCAGCATTCCCCGTTCCTAGCCTGTTGCAACGCCCTCGTCACCTGCTTGCGTTCCCGTCTTGTTTCACATCGGTGACACGCTGTCGCCTGCGCGCAATGTGACGAACCTATGGGATTCGCCAGACGACGGCAGCATATGAAGGGAATGGGTCATGGATCGCCCAACCGACCGCAGCTTTGCCCCAATCGGCGCCTCTGTCAGCGAATGGATCAAGGGCGCGCCCGATTGGCTCGACTTGCCCGAACCGCGCGGTTTCCGGCCCAAGCGGCGGGTGCGTACGGTGTGGATTTCCGATCTTCACCTCGGCACGCGCGGCTGCAATGCTGAAATGCTGCTCGATTTCCTCGCCTCGATCGAATGCGAAACGCTTTACCTGGTGGGTGACATTGTCGACGGCTGGCGCCTTTCGCGCGGGTGGTACTGGCCCGATGCGCATAACGAAGTGGTCCGCCGCGTGCTCAAGATGGCGCACCGGGGCACGCGCGTGGTGCTGATCGCCGGCAACCATGACGAGATGCTGCGCCCCTATGCGGGCATGACTTTCGGCGGCGTCGAACTGGCGCTCGATACCATTCACCGCACCGCAGACGGTCGCCGCTTGCTCGTCACCCACGGGGATGGGTTCGACGGCGTTGTGCTCTACGCCCGCTGGCTCGCGTTCCTGGGTGACGCGGCCTATGCCGTGCTGCTGCGTGCCAATCGCTGGGTCAATCTGGTGCGCCGCCAGTTCAAACTGCCCTACTGGTCGCTATCGGCCTACATGAAAATGCGTGTGAAGAACGCCGTGCAATTCATTTGCGACTTTGAAGAAGCCGTGGCCCACGCCGCGCGCGACATGGGCGTGGACGGGGTGGTGTGCGGCCACATCCACTGCGCCGAAATCCGCCAGATCGGCGATGTCACCTATTACAACGATGGCGACTGGGTTGAAAGCTGCACTGCGCTGGTAGAGGATTTCACCGGCGCGATGAGCATTGTCGATTGGGTGGAGGAACAGCGCAAGCACGCCGCCTTTGCCCCGGCTGCGGTGGCCGAATTGCCCAGCCCGGCTGAAACGGAATCCGTGTGATGCGCATCGCGCTCGCCACCGATGCATGGACGCCGCAAGTCAACGGCGTGGTGCGCACGCTCACCACTACGGTGGGCCACTTGCGCGGGCGGGGCCATGTGGTGGAATTGCTCACCCCCCAGCAATTCCGCACCTGTGCCCTGCCCGGCTATGGCGAGATCCGCCTGGCCGTGGCGCCCCGTTTCGGCACACGCCGCACCTTGCGCGATTTCGCGCCCGATATCGTGCATATCGCCACCGAAGGCCCGATCGGTTGGGCCGCGCGCAGCTGGTGCAAGGCCAATGGCGTGCCGTTCACCAGCGCATTCCACACCCGCTTTCCCGATTATGCGGCGATGCGCACCGGCCTGAGCCCCGACGTCTTCTGGCCAGTCATGCGCCGCTTTCACGCGCAAAGCGCTGCCGTCCTGGTTTCCACGCACAGCCTGGCGCGCGAACTGGCGGGCCATGGCATTTGCCAGACGCAGTTGTGGTCGCGCGGGATCGACGCTGGCCTGTTCCATCCCGGCCACCAACCCCTGCCCGAACTGGCTGCTCTGCCAGGCCCGGTGCTGCTCTATGTTGGCCGCGTGGCGGTGGAAAAGAACCTTGGCGCGTTTCTCGATTGCCCGGCCGCCGGCAGCAAGGTGGTGGTGGGCGACGGGCCTGACCTTGCCATGCTCAAGGCGCGTTATCCCCACGCGCATTTTACCGGCGCACTCTCGGGTGAAGCGCTGGCCCAGGCCTATTGTGCGGCCGATTGCTTTGTCTTTCCCAGCCGGACCGACACGTTCGGCCTGGTGATGATCGAGGCGATGGCTTGCGGCCTGCCGGTGGCCGCCTTTCCGGTTGCCGGCCCGCTCGACGTGGTGGGGCCGAAGGGGCTCGGCGCGCAGGGCCAGTTGGCCCGCCCGGTGGGCGCCGTGTCTGAAGACCTGGACAGCGCCATCGCCCTGGCGCTTGATTGCCGCCACGAAGATGCGGCCGCCTATGGCGCCAGCTATTCCTGGGAAGCCGCCACCGACCAGTTTGAAAGCGCCCTCGCCGCCGCTGCCGAACAGATCGCGCAGGCGGCCTGATCGACAGGCATTGCCGGCGCCCTATGGTGCACTGCAACCAATCGCGCTCTGGCGCATTTGCCCGGCACGTCCCCGTAAGCCGGAGCTTCCATGTCGCAGCGCACCTTGATCCAGTTCTTTCATTGGTACCTGCCTGCGGGCAACTTGTGGAACAATGCGGCCGCTGCCGCGCCGGGCCTGGCTGAGATGGGCGTGACCGACGTATGGCTGCCGCCCGCCACCAAGGGTGCCAGCGGCGCCGCGTCGGTGGGATACGATGCCTACGATCTGTTCGACCTGGGCGAGTTCGATCAGAAAGGCACCGTGGCCACCAAATACGGCACTCGCGCCGCACTCGAACAGGCCTGCGCCGCCCTGCGCGAACATGGCCTGCGCGTGATCCACGATGTGGTGTTCGACCACAAGATGGGCGCCGATGAAACCGAGCGCGTTCAAGTCCGCCGCGCCAATCCCGACAACCGCACCGAGATCGAGGACGAGGCGTTCGACGCCACGACTTATACCCGCTTCACGTTTCCGGGCCGCGCCGGCCAGCATTCGCGCTTCGTGTGGGACCACAATTGCTTTTCCGGCGTGGATCGCATCGAGGACCCGAGCGAGAACGGGGTGTTCCGCCTGGTCAACCAGTATGGCGACGGCGAATGGAACGAGGAAGTGGACGACGAACTCGGCAATTTCGATTTCCTGATGGGTGCCGACGTCGAATTTCGCAATCGCGCTGTGTACGAGGAGCTGAAGTTCTGGGGCCGCTGGCTGGCCGAGCAAGTGCCGGTCGACGGCTTTCGCCTGGATGCGGCCAAGCACATTCCCGCCTGGTTCTTTCGCGATTGGGTGGGGCATTGTCGCGAGGCCATCAACCCCGATCTGTTCGTGGTGGCCGAATACTGGCAGCCCGATAGCGACGCGCTGCAAACCTATCTCGCGCGCACCGATCACCAGTTGACGCTGTTCGATGCCGCGCTCGTCCACCGTTTCCACGATGCAGCACGGGCAGGCGCGGACTTCGACCTGAGGACGATCTTCGATGGCACGCTGGTGCAAGCGTGCCCGACCCATGCAGTCACGCTCGTGGCCAATCACGATACCCAGCCGCTCCAGGCGCTGGAGGCGCCGGTGGAAGACTGGTTCAAGCCGCTCGCCTATGCGCTCATCCTGCTGCGCGAAGGCGGGATTCCGTGCCTGTTCCATCCCGATCTCTATGGCGCAAGCTATGCCGACACGGGCAGCGATGGGCAAAACCATGACATTACGCTGGCCCCGGTCCCGTGCCTGGCCAAGCTTAGCCAGGCACGCCAGCGCTTTGCCCACGGCGCGCAAACCGACGTGTTCGAGCAGCCCAATTGCATCGGCTTCATCCGTCACGGCACGGCCGAGCAGCCGGGCTGCATCACCGTCTTGTCCAACGGTGAACCGGCGACACTCACGGTGGAACTCGGAACCGACCATGCCGGCGCGGTATTCGTCGATTGGCTGGGGCACAGCGACGGCGAATGTGTGGCGGATGCGGCAGGACAGGTTGCGGTGCGCTGCCCCGGAGGCAGCGTCAGCGTCTGGGTGAACAAGGACGCGGAATAACGCACGGGCTGCGCAATTCTTCCGAATGTTACGAAATGTTCCAAATAGGATGGTTGGTGGCGTGCTATCTGGCCGTTGCCAAACTGTCACACCTTCCCGACACAAATGTGACTCCTCATCGAAATGGCTGGAACCCGCACCCCGCACGGTGGTTCTGCGTGCAAACCAAAAAGTGAGGAATACCATGGCTAACAAGACACTTACCGCACTCGCCCTTGCTGCGGCGGGCATGCTCGCCCAGCCCGCCTTGGCGCAGGACGATACTGCCGCCGTTTCGTCGAACGGCACCACCTTCCATGGTATCCGTGTGGAAGGTAACCTGGGTGGTGATCGCTTCCAGTCCGAAGGCAACCATAACGACAAGTTCGGCTACGGCGGCACCGTGGGCTTTGACGGCACCTATGGCCAGCATATCCTGGTCGGCGCCGAGGGCAGCTATTGGCGCGCCAACAACTGGAACGAAAACTGCACCGGCTTGGCCGACGGCAACGACATTTGCCACAAGTCGTTCGAGGAATGGGGTGCTGCGGTTCGCGCTGGCTACATCACGTCGTCGGGCGTGCTGTTCTTTGGCAAGGCCGGGTACGTCAACGGCGAACAGCGCAAGCGCATCGAAGATGGCGCCGGCAACCAGCTGGTCTATGACCACTATCGTGCCGATGGCTACCAAGTCGGCGGCGGCGTCGAATTCTCGCCGACGCACAGCCCGGTCTACATGAACGTGCAGTACGTCTATTCCAACTATGTGGGTCACTCGTCGCGCCAGCGCGTGATGGCCGGCGTGGGCGTGCGCTTCAAGTAAGGTCCGGCATATCGAGCGAAAGTTCGATGGGCCAAAATGGAACGGGCCAAAATGGAACGGGCCAAAATGGAGCGGGGTGGCGCGGCAAAGCGGCCACCCCGTTTCGCGTTCATCGCAGGGCAGGGAACCGCGTGCCAGTCCCACGGCGCCAGTGCCGGGGTGGCGGCCGAATCGCGTTACGGAATTTTCATGGGGCAACCCGTGAACCAAGCGGTGTCTCGGTCGTTGCGCAGGCAATGTTGCTGGATTGTAACCGCGAAAGGGACATCACGATGCGCCGAATTTCCACCAAGCTTGCCTTTGCCCCGGCGCTGATTGCCGCGCTCGGCCTCAGCACGATCGATGCGTCGCCCGCCTTCGCGCGCCATCATTATCGTAGCCATGCGCACTATCGCTGGTGCCGTCATTCGAGCGGCACGACCGGCCTGGTTGCTGGCGGTGCGGGCGGTGCGCTGCTGGGCCATGCCCTGATCGGTGGCCCGGTCGGCATCGTTGCAGGTGCCGTGGGTGGTGCCCTGGGTGGTCGCGCCATCGACCGCACGCTCACAGCCAAGAAGCGCTGCCGCTAAGGCCCAGCACGCTGGCTGCTGGTGCGAACCTGCTCATGCCCGGCATGTCGCACCAGCAACGCGGCCCGGCCCGCCTTCCCGCCGCCGCGATTTCGGCGGCCCTGGAGCTGGGCCTGGTCGCGCTTGTCTGGTTCGGCCTGGCTCCGCCGCAATATCGGCCAGTGCTACGCCGCGATAGCCTGACGGCAGTGACGCTCGACCCGGTAAAACCACCAGAGCCCGTCAAGCCACCGCCGCCCAGCCACCATCACACATCGGCCGGAAAAGCCGCGCCCGCCGCCCTTCGCGCGCATGCCGCGCCGGTCTATGCGCCGCTGGTTCCGCTGGCGCCTCCCCCGCCGATGCCCGTTGCCCCGATCGTGGCGCAGGGAAACCAGGCACACAACGGCGCGAGCACCGTCCCTGGCCCAGGCAGCGGCGCTGGCGGGATAGGCAATGGCACCGGATCGGGCGCCGGCGGGAATGGCGATGGTAATGGCGGCAGCGATCCGGAGTGGAGCGGCGGCAAGATCAAATCCTCAGACTATCCGCTCGCCGCACGCCAGGCCCTGGCCCAAGGCACCACATCGGTGACCATCGCAGTCGACGCCAAAGGCCACCCTGCGGGCTGCCGTGTCACTCATTCCAGCCGAAATCCATCGCTCGACAGCACGACTTGCGCCCTTGTGCTGCAACGTTTCCGCTTCCGCCCGGCGCGCGATGCCGCCGGGCATGCTGTTTCCGGCGAGGTCGATTACGACCAGGAGTGGACATTGGGGGTTCTGTCGGACGTCCGTTGAACGGCGGCACAATCAGGCGAGGCAGCCCATCGCCGCAAGCGTGGTCCTTACCGCGCCAGCCAGCGGGGTATGTGGCTCCGCCCCCAAAGTGGCGACGAGGCGCGCATTGGCAAGGCGGATCGGTTGCTGCCATAGGTAGCGCATTTCCATCAATTCACGAGGCGTGACCGCGAATGGGCGGGCCAGCCTCAGCAGCCACCAGGGGAACGACGCAACGCGGGCCCTTGGCTCCCCCAAGGCCTCGACGATGGCGTTGGTCATCGCCGTGCCGGTTGCATCCCAATGGCCGTCCATATGGAACATCTCGAAGTCATCCATTCCATCCCGGGCTGCCAAGCGGGCCATGGTTTCGGCAACATCGGGCAAGTATGCCCATTGATGGCCGATGCCCGGTTTACCGGGATTGCGGACGACTGCCGGACGGGCGTCGGGCCTGACCAGTGCCTGGCTGAACCAGTTGTTTGCCCCGCCGGGCCCGAAAAAATCCCCTGTCCTGACGACGAGCGCGCGAATATCGCCAACGGCAGCTGCGCGGCGCAGCCGGTCTTCCATCTCCACCCGGATTTCGCCTTTTCGGGTTTGCGGATGTTGCGGCGCTGCTTCGTCAATGAGGGGGAAGCTGTCCGGGCCATAGTTGTAGACCGTTCCGGGCAGCAGCACCGTCGCTCGCTGCATGCGGGCTGCTGCAATCGTGTTATCCAGCATGGGCAGGACCAGCGTGTCCCAATCGCGATAGCCTGGCGGGTTGACGGCATGGACGATCAGCTTTGCCCCCGTCGCCGCTGCGGCTATGGCTGCAGCATCCATGGCGTTGCCAGCAATGGCCGTTACCCCGGCGGGCACGCGGGCCAGGCTTTGGCTGCGCACCAGTGCCCGCACGGTCCATCCGCCGTCGACCAGCCGGCGGGCCACTGCCCCGCCGATCCCACCTGTTGCACCCAGCACCACAGCAATTCGTTGCATTTCAGCCTCCTTTTCGAGGCCGCCTATGTCGCTCAGATTGGCGATGCACGAAATTGACTGAATCCGGCTATCAGCTATACGAAAATAGATGAACGAAGAGCCTAGCTGGGATATCTATCGCACATTTGCGGCCGTATTGCGGGAAGGCTCGCTTTCGGCAGCGGCCAGGGTTCTCGGCATCACGCAGCCAAGCGTTGCCCGCCATGTCGAGGCGCTTGAACGGGCCGTAGGCGGCAAGCTGTTCCTGCGTTCGCAACGCGGGCTGTCTCCCACCGACCGGGCGTTGGCGCTCAAGCCCTATGCAGACAATCTGGTCGCGACATCGGCTGCACTGCTACGCACGGCTTCGGCCGAAACGGGCATTGTGGCAGGAACGGTGCGCATAACGGCGAGCGATGTCGTGGCTACAGAGCATTTGCCCCCGCTGCTCGCCGCGCTGCGCCGCAACCACCCCCGGCTTGCGATCGAACTGGTCGCCAGCGATGCCCTGGACGATCTGCTACAGCGGCGCGCAGACATTGCCATCCGCATGGTGGAGCCAACACAGCAGGCGCTGGTGACGCGAAAACTCGGGATGCTGGCCTTGGGCCTATACGCCCACCAGGATTATCTCACGGCGCGTGGCGCACCCCAGTCGATCCCGGATCTGGCCGCGCATGACCTGATCGGCGTTGACAGCAACGGCAGCTTTTCACGGGCTATACTGCGCGCGCTACCTGGCCTGGAGCGTGCAGACTTCGCCTTGCGGGTCGACAATACCGTGGTGCAACTGGCGGCCATCCGCGCCGGCTTCGGCATCGGTATCTGCCAGACCGTGATTGCGGAACGAGACAAGACGCTCGTCCGCGTGCTGCCGCAGGCCTTTGCCTTCGATCTGCCGCTGTGGATCGTGATGCACGAGGACCTGCGCAGCAGCGGACGTTGCCGCGCGGTGTTCGACGCGCTTGTTGCAGGCCTTGGCCCCGCAGCAACGCCGCTGCCGTCACCGCCTTCAGCAGCCCGATAACGTCTAGATCACGCCGCCGTGATATCATCGCCCTTGGCGTTCATCAGCTTGAACGCGCGCTTGTACCATTCGCTGCCGGGGTAGTTGGCGCCCAGCACGGCGGCGGCCTTCTGGGCTTCGTCGCGCACGCCCAGCGCCAGGTAGCATTCGACCAGGCGGAACAGCGCTTCGGAGGTGTGGCTGGTGGTCTGGTACTTGTCCACCACCACGCGGAAGCGCAGCGTGCTGGCGAGCCACTTGCCGCTGCGTTCGTAGAAGCGGCCCACTTCCATTTCCTTGCCGGCCAGGTGGTCGTTCACCAGGTCGAGCTTGAGGCGTGCGTCGGTCGCATATTCGGTGTTGGGATAGCGGCGGATCACTTCGGTCAGCGCGGTCAGCGCCTGCTGGGTGATCTTCTGGTCGCGCGTGACGTCGCTGATCTGCTCGTAATAGCACAGCGCCACCAGGTAATAGGCATAAGGCGCATCCTTGTTGCCCGGATGGATCGACAGGAAGCGCTGCGCTGTCTGCACCGCCTTGGAATAGTCGCGCGCGACGTAATAACTGAAGGCACCCATCAACTGAGCGCGGCGGGCCCAGGGCGAATAGGGGTGCTGGCGTTCCACTTCGTCGAACAGGGCGGCGGCCTGCTTGGCATCGCCCCGGTCCAGCCGTTCCTTCGCCGTCATGTACAGCGTGTCCACGTCGCGGGCGACATAGGCCACGTCCTTCTTGGCCTTGCCTCCACCGGCGCACCCTGCGGTCAGCCCCATGGCAACGGTTGCAGCAGCAAGAACGGCGATGCGCAGCGGGCTGCGGCCAGAAGCAGAAAGGGTCATGCGCCGTCCTATAGCCAGCGGCTTGGCACTCGCCAAGCGAAGGTTGCAAGCGCGTGAAAAACTTGCGGTTGATTGCATGGGGGCGGCCTCAACGCTGCCGATCAGCCCTGGGCTGTGCCTTCATCGAACGGAGGCACCAACGTGATGGCATCGGCCAGCGTGACCTTGTCCAGCATGTCGGCCATTTCATCGCGCAGGCGGATCATCAGCCCGCGCAGGCGGCAGTCCGCCTCGGGCAGGCAGTTGGCGCAGTGTTCGTGGGCATTGCGGCTGGCGCAGGGCACCAGGGCCAGGCTGCCGCGCGTCAGGCGGATGATGTCGCCATAGCGAACGTCCACCGGCGGCAATGCCAGTTCATAGCCGCCATCGCGCCCGCGCTGCGAAATCACCACGCCTTCGCGCGCCATTTCCGAAAGGATCACGGTCAGGAACTTGCGCGGGATGTTCTGCGCCTCGGCAATCGCATCAAGCCGCACTGGCCCTTGCCCAAACGTGTCGGACAGATGCTGCAGGGCACGGATCGTATAGCGCGTCTTTTGCGAAAGCATCCTGATACAAAAACCGGTTGGGCGCGAATGTCAACGCCCGAGCTTGAATATGCGGTATAACCCCGTGCTGCGCGGATGCTGCACGCCCTGCGGCATCACCGGGCGGCACGTTGTTCCGCAAGATCGAGGCGCGCGTCATAGGGGTCTTCGACATGCGCTGCGCCCGATGCATCGATCACTTGCACGGTGGTGTCAGCCGATGTCGCCCGTGGCCAGGGTGCCAGGCCGGGCAGGCCATCGGGGCGCCCAGTCTTGGCAAAAGCCACCCATAGCGTGTGGGTAAGCGTCGCGACCGGCTGCTCGGCAGCAATGGCCGGCGGCGTCTTGCGGCCCGCCAGGCTGTCAAACACATAGGGCAGTTCGGATGCGTGGGGCGCGCCGCCCATCGCTGCCAGCGGCGCCGGATGGGCATAGGCAAAGCGATAGAGATAGACCGGCTGGCGCGCGGCAAGGATGCGGGCCAGCGCCCGCGCCGGTTCGATGAACATGCGATCTGCGCTGGTCATCGTGCCAACCACCAGTCCGCTGGCCTTGCCCTGCGGATCATAGAGCGCACGCGCCCTGTCAGCCTGCGCGCCATAGCTGGCAAAGATGGCCGGCTTGGATGTCATCGTCGGAAAGCCATCGGCCGAATTGGCGCCGATCATCACCGGCACCGGGGCATAGAGGCCAGCAGCGGCGGCATCGTTCGATGCGCCCAGGATGGTCTGCCCATCCACCATCGGTCCGGAATAGCCGCCCTCGGCCATGGACATCATGCTCAGCTTGCCGGTCACTTTCGCTGCAGGCAGCGCGCGCAGCGCAGCGGCATCGAGCCCCGGCGCGAAATCGGCACCGGCCTTGGCGGCGCGGGCCATGGTCGGCATCGGCAAAGTCCCGTCGCGCCCGCCGCCCGATTCGATGATCGCCCGCGCAAACAGGCCGCGCGCCAAGGGCGATTGCAGCAGCATGTGCATGCTCATGCCGCCCGCGCTTTCGCCGAACACGGTCACATTGCCCGGATCGCCGCCAAAGGCCGCGACATTGGCCTGGACCCACTTGAGCGCGGCGATCTGGTCGAGGAAGCCGAAATTGCCGCCGAGCCCTTCGGCCTTGAGCGCGGGATGGGCGAAGAACCCGAAGCGCCCCAGGCGATAGTTGATGCTGACCAGCACTACCCCGTCGCGGGCGAACGCGGCGCCGGAATAGACTGCCGGCGATGTGCCACCGTTGACGAAGCCTCCACCATGCACCCACACCATCACCGGCAAGCGCGCATCGGCGGCAGCGCCGGCCGGCTTCCACACGTTGAGATAGAGGCAATCCTCGGCCGGTTGCGTGCGGATCGGTGCGGCGTCGGGCGGGAACGGCGCCTGCGCGCAATCATGGCCATATTGCGTGGCATCGCGCTGCCCGCTCCAGCCAGCGGCCGGTTGCGGCGCGCGCCAGCGCAGTTCGCCCACCGGTGGCGCGGCATAGGGAATGCCCTTGAAGCTGGCGACCGGGCCTTCGATCATGCCCACCAGCGCGCCCTGCTGCACCGTGACGGCCGGCGCGCTCACGGGCACGGGTACGGGCACGGGCTTTGCCAGGCCCATGGCTGGTAGCGCCACCATGGCAGCCGCCCCAAGCAGCAGCTTTTGCAGCGCGTCCATTCCCGTGCCCCTTCTTCCCTTCAGCGCGTGGTACCGAGGATGACCGGCCCCACCAGCCCCGATGGCTGCAGCGGCGCGCTGGCCGCGTACGTGGGCATGGCAGTCCAGGTGATCTTGGTGGCGCCGGGCTGGGCATCGCCGATCAGGCGGTTGACCCAGCTGTTGGCCACGCGCACCTGCACGGTGTTGTTTCCGCCATGCACGGCGCCGGCTACATCGAACCGATAGGGGGCATGCCATTGCGTGCCCAGGTCGTTGCCGTTGACGGTCACTTGCGCAATGTCATGCACTTCGCCCAGATCGAGCCACAGCGGTTGGCTCGATTTCCCCTTGGGTTTCCACCCCTTGGGCAGGCGGAAGCTGCGCGTGTACGTGGCGATGCCCGAGAAATAGCGCACGCCGCTATCGACACTCTGGTCCAGCCGCACAAGCATGGGCATCGCAAGGCTGGCAGGCGCACCGCGTCCGGGCTGGAATGCCACGGTCCATCCCGATTTCGCCGCGCCGGCGATGGGGCCGAGCGGAATGTCCTGCAGCACCGGCACCTGGATCGCGCCGGCCGTTGCCGCCTTGCGAAACACCACGAAGACCGAACTTTCCGCTGCAAGCTTGAGCGGCACGATGGTTTCGCCGTTTTCGATGCGATAGCTGACCGGTTCGACCTTGCCGCTGTCGGCATGCCAGAGTTCAGGTTGCTTTCCGGTCACCCGGAAATGCCCCTCGAACGTTTCCTCGCGGTTGAGGCGGTTGACCAGGAACCACGCATCGCCATCGGCCAGTTGGCGATGAACGAAAGGCACTTGGGCATCTGCTGCCCCCGCCATCCGGAAATCGGGCGCCACGCCCAGCCGCGCGAGCCCCGCGTCCACATTGGCAAGCGCGATCACGCGGCCCTTCCCCACCATCGCATCGCCGGTGCCCGGCCACAGCCGCGCCACCAGTTGCTGCCATTGCGCCACCTTGGCCGGCTGGGCATCATCGAGCGCGGGCGATCCCTGCGGCGCCAAACCGATCACGTTCGCCCCGCCATCGACCAGTTCGGACAGGCGGCGCAGCGTTTTCAGCGTCATCATACGCGACGAACCGCCGAGGTAGATCGCGCGATACCGCGCCCCGCCCTGGCTGACCAGTTCGTTGCCCTGGTTCAGCAGCACGCCGCCCAGCGCATCGGCGTTGACGAAATCATAGGCATGGGCCTTGGGTGCATCGGCCACCGGCGCCTTGCCGTAAAGCCCCGTCAGCGGCCCTTCCTCGCCATAGAAATAGGCGACATCGGCAACGTTGCGCCCCTGCTGCAACAGCAGCGAATTGCGCGCCATGTAGTCCACCCAGGGCCGCGCCATTTCCGCCCAGCTTTCGTGCCGGTTGAAATATTGGCCAAAGATCATCAGCGATAGGCCGGGCACCTTGTCGTCCGTCGGCTGATGGACCGAGGTGTGCACGACCGGACGGTTGATCCCGCTGGCAAATTCCAGGTCGATCACGCGGCGCAAGTCCTTGGGCGTATAGGCCCAGGGCGCCTGCGCCGACGTCATCGATTCGGCCGCGACCAGGTTCTGGCCATAGATGTGCGAAACCGAAGCCGCGCCTTTCATGTCGGCCAGAAAGCTTGGATTGGGCCCGGATTGCCGGTCGAACGTCCACAGCGCAGCCATCGGCACGTCGGCCCGCATGCGCATGGCCATGTCGTCGCCCAGCATTGGGCGGTTGTCCTCCAGTGCCTCGCCATAGACCTTGAGGCCATTCTCGTGGGCCACTTGCGCGACCATGCCATAATGCTCTGACGCCAGAAGGTCGGCCAGTGTGCGCCGCCAGTCATAGAGGAACCGGTCTGCATCGGCACGGCTGCCGATCAGCACGCCCGCCAGCGTGGGCAGCCAGGGCGTTGGGTCATAGCCGCGCAGGCGCTTGAACTGGTCGATCATCCTGGGCGTCCAGTTCGCCGCACCCACTTCGATGGAATCGGTCAGCAGCGCCCTAACCCCGCGCTGCCCGATCATGTCCGCCCCGGCAGCATCGCGGTACATGCCCAGGTAATGCGTCATGTAGCGGCGCACCGCAGCCCCGTCGAACTTGTCCACTTCCAGCCCGGTCGCCTCGGCCGGAGCGGGATGGTTGACCGTACCGAGCAGGCTGGAGCCGAAACGCAGGATGCGCCACGCGCTGCCGGCCGGCGGCGTCCAGTCGAGCGTGCCGTCGGCGCGCAGCTTGCCGGTCAGATTGACGACACTGGCGGCATCGGGACCGGTTGCGCCGGCATCCGGCGTGCCCAAGGCGTAATAGTCCTGCTCGATGGCAAAGCCGGCCTTGGCCTCGGAACGGTCCACCCGCGCTTCGCCATGAAGCTGGAAATGGCGCAGGTCGAACGGGGCCTTGGCGCTCCCCGCCATGATTTTCGTCAGCCCTCCGTCGATCGCGCCCGGCGCCGGACTGCCCATGTTCGACATGGTCGGCTGCAGCGGGGCCAGCACCAGGCGAAACTGGGTGGCGGTGACGGGAGCAAAGCTGAGCGTGG
>Ga0070669_100000459_pt1 | contig 30941 bp, 24 predicted proteins | sample KBSS53metaG_FD_64680 | JGI IMG/M metagenome (GOLD analysis project Ga0070669, IMG submission 64680) | Switchgrass rhizosphere microbial communities from Kellogg Biological Station, Michigan, USA - KBS S5-3 metaG | ecosystem: Host-associated > Plants > Roots > Rhizosphere > Soil ...
CTGCGCGATGATCTGAACCTGGTGTTTAATGAAACGGCGCCGGGCCATTATCGGGCAAGCCTGCCGGCCGGGCGCTGGCGGATCAAGCTGCTGGTGCGGCAGCGCGGCGCGATCTGGCGCACGGTGGGAGACGTGGGATGACCCCGGCTGCACAAACGCTGGAGCGGGAAGCCCCGCTTGCTGTTGCCACGCACACCGCATTGAGCGTGCCGGGCATGCATTGCGCCGGCTGCATGGGCAAGGTGGAGCGCGCGCTGGCTGCCGTCCCCGGCGTTGCCCATGCCCGCGCCAATCTGACCGCGCGCAGCGTGGGCGTGGATCATGATGACAGCGTGGCGGTCCCCGATCTGGTGGCGGCCCTGGCCGGCGTGGGCTTTGCCGCGCAGCCGCGCGCGACGGTGCTGGAGCAGGCGCCATCGGCGGTAAAGCCGCTGCTCGCGCCCTTGGCCGTGGCGGCCTTTGCCTGCATGAACGTGATGCTGCTGTCGGTCAGCGTCTGGTCGGGCGCGGATGGCGCCACGCGCGATCTGTTCCACTGGCTTTCGGCGCTGATCGGCGTGCCGGCCATCGCCTATGCCGGGCGGCCGTTCTTCGCCTCGGCCTGGGGTGCGCTCAAGCATGGGCGCACCAACATGGACGTGCCGATTTCGATCGGCGTCACGCTGGCCACGGTGCTGTCGTTCTATGAAACGGTGACCCATGGCGCCGAAGCCTGGTTCGATGGCACGCTGATGCTGTTGCTGTTCCTCTTGGCTGGCCGCGCGCTCGACGCGATGATGCGTGATCGCGCGCGCGCCGGGGTGGATGCGCTGCTGCGCCAGGCCGCGCCTGGGGCGATGGTGGTGGCAGCCGATGGCACCACCGCTTGGCTGGCCGTGGCAGAACTGGTGCCGGGCATGATGATGCGCGTGGCCGCTGGCGAGCGCCTTGCTGCCGATGGCGTGGTGCGGCGCGGCGCCAGCCGGCTCGACCGTTCGCTGCTGACCGGCGAAAGCGCTGCCGTGCCTGCCGCTGTGGGCGATCTGGTCCTGGCCGGCACGCTCAACGAGGATGCCCCGCTCGACGTGGAAGTGCGTGCCATTGGCGAAGACACTGCACTTGCCGAAATTGCCCGCCTGATGGAAGCGGCGGGCCAGTCCCGCTCGCGCTATGTGCGGATCGCCGATCGCGCCTCGCGGCTCTATGCACCGGCAGTGCACAGCCTTGCGGCGTTGACGTTCGCCGGCTGGATGCTGGCCGGCGCGGGGTTCTATCATGCATTGGTGATCGCGATTGCCGTGCTGATCATCACCTGCCCCTGCGCGCTCGGGCTGGCCGTGCCGGTGGCGCAAGTGGTGGCGGCGGGCGCGCTGATGAAGCGCGGCGTGCTGATCAAGGACGGTTCTGCGCTGGAGCGACTGGCCGAAGTGGACCGCATGTTGATCGACAAGACAGGCACGCTCACGATGGGCCGTCCGGCGCCCGATCCCGCCGCGCTCGATGCATTGACGCCCGGCGAAGCGGGCGTGGCCCTCGCGCTCGCCAGCCACAGCCGGCATCCGCTGTCGCTGGGCCTGGCCGAGGCACTGGCCGCGCGCGGCGCAAAGGCGCAGCCGCTCGACGTGGTGGAGGAAGTGCCGGGGCGCGGGATGACGGCGCTGTGGCGCGAGATTCCGGTGTCGCTGGGCCGCCCCTCGTCGCCCACTGGCGGCATGGCCGTAGCCTTGGCAATCGGCGCAGACCCGGTGCGGCTGATCGGCTTTGCCGACGCCTTGCGCCCCGATGCGCTGTACGCGCTGGCAGCCTTGCGCGCACAGGGGCTGGAAGTCTCGATCCTGTCGGGCGACAATGCTCTGGCCGTGGCGCAAGTGGCGCGCGAGACCGGGCTGATGGCGCAGGCCAGCGCTTCCCCGCAAGACAAGCACGACGCGATTGCGCGCCTGGCCGCTGCCGGACGGCGCGTGCTGATGGTGGGAGACGGGCTCAACGACGGCCCGGCGCTCGCTGCTGCCCACGCCTCCATCGCGCCCGGCAGCGCCAGCGACGTGGGGCGCCAGGCGGCCGACGTGGTGTTCACGGCGCCCTCGCTCATGGCCCTGCCGCGCGCGGTGGCCATGGCGCGCAAGACGATGCGGGTGGTGCGGCAGAACTTTGCCCTGGCCATCGCCTACAACCTGCTCGCGGTGCCGCTGGCCATGGCAGGATTGGTGACGCCGCTGATCGCGGCCGTTGCGATGTCCACTTCCTCGCTGATCGTCGTGGCCAACTCGCTCAGGCTGTCCTGGCCGGGGGAGGACGTGGCATGACTTCGATCGCCGTGTTGATCCCCATTGCGCTCGGCATGGGGTTGATGGGGCTTTGCGCCTTTTTCTGGGCCTTGCGGCGGGGGCAGTTCGTGGACCTGGATGGTGCGGCCGCGCGCATCCTAATCGACGAGACGGACGAGCCGGAATGACCCGCCGAGGCCGCCTTCACCTGGTGGCGCTCTGTTCGGCAGGGGCCGTGCTGCGCCTGTCGTTGCCTGTGCCGGCCCTTGGCGCCAGCGGCGCATTTGCCGTGCCCATTTGCGGGGACGCGAGCCATGTCCTGTTGATCCGCATCGGAGAGCAGACGCCGCACCGCAAGCCATCGGGCGAAGGCACCGCGCCCTGCTGCGCGATTTGCCATAGCGCAATGCGCAAGCGCGCCGGAGACTCTAGCTGCTGTGGCGAGGAGGACGACGACGATGTCGCTTGAAGCAGGCCCAGCTGCACAGATGAACACCGCCGCCGCGATTGCCGGGCCTTTGCCACCCGGATCGGGCGAACGCATTGCCGATTGGACATGGTATCCCGAGCTGCTGGCCCGGCCCGTGCCGCGCTATACCAGCTATCCCACGGCGGCCGAATTTGCCGATGCCGATCTGGCCGCCGCGCAGGCAGAGGCGCTGGCCGCCCTCACGGGGCCGGTCTCGCTCTATCTGCACATTCCCTACTGCCAGGAAATCTGCTGGTATTGTGGCTGCAATACCGGCGCTGCCAACCGCAGCCATCGCCTTGCCGGCTATCTGGGCGCGCTGCACCGCGAGATCGAGCTGGTGGCCCAGGCTATCGGCCCGCAGGCGCGGATTACCCGCATCGCTTTTGGCGGGGGCAGCCCCAATGCGATATCTCCCACCGATTTCGTGCGGCTGATCGATACGCTCACGCTCAATTTCCGCCTTGCGCGGCCGGTGATTTCGCTCGAACTCGATCCGCGCAGCCTGGCGCCGCAGTGGTTCACCGCGATTGCCGGCATCGGCGTGATCAAGGCCAGCCTTGGCGTGCAGACGTTCGATGCCCGCGTGCAGGCCGCCATCGGGCGGGTGCAACCACGGGACGATATCGCGCGGGCGATGGACGGCCTGCGCGGGGCAGGGGTGGATTCGATCAATTTCGACCTGATGTATGGCCTTCCGCACCAGGACGAGGCCGTGCTGGAGCAGACGCTCGACACTGCCATGGCCATGGCCCCCGATCGCGTGGCGCTGTTCGGCTATGCCCATGTGCCCCATGTGGTGCCCCGCCAGCGGCGGATAGAGGTGGCCGCGCTGCCGGGCCAGCGCACCCGCTTTGCCATGGCGGCGCAAGGATCGGCCTATCTGCGCGCCGCGGGCTATGATGCGATCGGCTTCGATCACTTTGCCCTGCCGGCCGACGATCTGGCCCTGGCCCGGCGAGCGGGCAAGCTGCGCCGCAATTTCCAGGGCTTTACCGATGATACGGCCAGCGCGCTGATCGGGCTTGGCGCATCTTCGGTGGGAATGTTTCCGGGGTTGCTGGTGCAAAACGAGAAAAACGCCGGGCGCTATCGCCAGCGTGTGGAGGCCGGGGCACTGGCGGGCACGCGGGGCCTGGTGCAGAGCGACGAGGACCAGCGCCGGGGCGCGGTGATCGAGACGCTGCTGTGCCAGGAAGCAGTGGAGCTTCCGGCTGATCTGCTGGAAGAGGCGCGCGATGGCCTGGCGCCGTTCGTGGCGCGCGGGTTGGCGACCATTGAGGGGCAGCGCCTGGTGCTGGCGCCGCACAGCGCGCCCTATCATCGATCGATCGCCGTGCTGTTCGATGCCTGTCGCGGTGGCGGCCATCAGTTCAGCTCGGCAGTGTGAGCGGCATTTCCGGCCAATCGAGGAAATAGCTATGCGCCCACATGCGTAGCGGGTGCACAATGCCGCCCCGACAGGGTAGGAAATTCTCCTGCCAAATTCGGGAGTATTCATGAAGCCGATCGAAGCCATCATACGGACCGCACCTGTCATTCCGGTGCTGGTGATCGATGATGTGGCCCATGCCTTGCCGGTGGCGCGCGCCCTGGTTGCGGGCGGCCTGCGCGTTCTGGAAGTGACGCTGCGCACACCGGCCGCACTCGATGTCATCACCGCGATGAAAAGCGTGGAAGGGGCCATCGTGGGCGCCGGTACGGTGACCAATGCCGGCGAACTCAAGTCCGCAATCGATGCCGGCGCAGAATTCATCGTCTCGCCCGGCCTGACCGACCGGCTGGGCCAGGCCGCAGTGGACGCGGGCATTCCCTATCTGCCCGGCACGTCCAGCGCTGCCGATATCATGCGTGGGCTCGATCTGGGGCTCACCCATTTCAAGTTCTTCCCGGCGTCGACGTCGGGCGGCCTGCCCGCGCTCAAGGCGCTGGCCGCGCCGTTCTACCAGGCACGCTTCTGCCCCACCGGCGGGATCACCGCCGCCACGGCGCCCGAATGGCTGGGGTTCGACCGCGTGCTGTGCGTGGGCGGCAGCTGGGTTGTGCCCAAGGGTGTGCCCGACGAAGCCGAAATCGCGCGTTTGGCCCGCGAAGCTTTTGCCCTTTCAAAGGGTTGATGCCAGGGAACGGACGCGGTCACGGAACGGATGAGGGGCCAGAAGGTTCGCTCGACAAGAAAGCCAGCTGGGGAAAAACGGCAGATGGACACCGTTGCAAAGCTTAGGGATCGTCTGCGCAAGCTGCACGAGCAGACCGCCGAGACGCCACTGTTCAATCCCGTGTTCCAGTTGAGCCACGACCTGTCGCGCGATCTGGAAACTGGCGCGCTCTCGCTCGATGACATGGAAGGCCTGGTTGCAGAACTGGAGTGCGAGGCGCTGCAGAACCGCGCTGGGCGTCTTCGCCGGCTGATCGCGCCAACCAATCCCGACGAGAACCTTGCGCGCGTGGCCGCCTTGCTCGACGAGGAAGACGGCTTCGGCCAGTTTCGCGTGCGATGGGAAAAGCCGCTGCTCCATGCCGTGTTCACCGCGCACCCCACGTTCCTGCTCAATCCCGCGCAGGCCGATGCCGTGGCAACGGCGGCGCTGGCAGACGATCCCTTGGCCGCCACGGTGTGCACCGTGCCGGCCAACGGCCCCAAGATCACGCTGGAATTCGAGCACGTTGAAGTGTGCAACGCGATCGAGCGCGCAGGCCATGCGCGCGATCGCATCAATGCCACACTGCTCGCCCACGCGCGCCAGCGCTGGCCGGGGCGCTGGCTGGATTTCCGCCCGCTGCCGTTCCGCTTTGCCACCTGGGTCGGGTATGACATGGATGGCCGCACCGACATCGGCTGGCACACCTCGATCGCATTTCGCCTGCGCGAGAAGGCGCGGCGCCTGCGTACTTATGCCGATGGGCTCGCCAGCCTTGCCCCCGATCATGCGCTGATCGCCACGCTGGAAGCAGCCCAAGCCCACGCATCGGAAATGGCCGAGCTGTTTTCTCGCCCGCTCGACACGCCCGAGGCGCTGGCGGCCGCCGCCAACCGCATGACGGCCGACGATCCCGCCAAGTTGCTCACTCTGGCGCCGATCATTGCCGCGCTCGAAGCCGATGCGGCGGCGGCCCAAGATGGCGACGTGGCGGTGGGCCTGGCCACGCTTGCCGGGGCCATGCGCGCCGATGGCCTGGGGATGGGGTGGATCCACTTCCGCGTCAATTCCTCGCAGCTTCACAACGCCTTGCGCCGCCGGATAGACCCCGAAGGCACGCTCGACATTGCCAGCAAGAGCGCAATCTCGCGCCTGCGCGAGCTGCTGGCCGACGTGAAGCCGCTGCGCGTCAACTTTGCGGCACTCGCGATCGAAACCAGCACCGCGATGCGCCAGTTCCTGGCCATGGCGCAGATCCTGCACCATATCGACGCCGATGCGCCGATCCGCATGTTGATCGCCGAATGCGAGCAGCCGCAGACGGTCCTGGCCGCGCTCTATTTCGCCAAGCTGTTCGGAATCGAAGACAAGGTCGATGTTTCGCCCTTGTTCGAAACCGAAACGGCTCTCGAACATGGCGGGCGGTTCCTGGAGGCCTTGCTGGCCGAGGATGCCTATCGCGACTATGCCCGCAAGCGCGGGCGGGTTTCGATCCAGACCGGCTTTTCCGATGCTGGCCGCTTTATCGGCCAGTTGCCCGCCGCCCTCGCGATCGAGCGCTTGCAGGGCCGCTTGGCCGAGGCGATGATCGCCAATGGCCTTGGCGACGTGGCTGCGCTGGTCTTCGATACCCACGGCGAATCGATGGGGCGCGGCGCGCATCCGGCCGGTTTTGCGGATCGGCTGACCTGGCCGCTCAGCCGCTGGGCACGCCGTCGCTTTGCCAAGGCGGGCATCGTGCTGGAAGCCGAGGCGAGCTTCCAGGGCGGCGATGGCTATCTGTTCTTCCGCAACGAAGAGCTGGCGCTCGCCACATTGTCGCGCATCGCGGAAGCGGAAATGGCGTTCACGGCGCCGGCCGAACGCGATCCGTTCTATGATCGCACCGACCTCAGCCTCGATTTCTATCGCGCCATCCGCCGGGTGCAGCGCGATCACCTCAAAAGCGCGACTTATGCCCGCGCGGTGACCGCATTTGGCCTGGGCATGTTGACGGCCACGGGCAGCCGCGTCTCGCGCCGTCAGTCCGACATTTCGGCCGACCGCTCGATGAGCCTGCGCCAGATCCGCGCGATCCCGCACAATGCCATCCTGCAACAGATCGGCTATCCCGTGAACGTGATCGCGGGCGCCGGCACGGCTGTGGGCGACGAAATGGAGGCAATTGCCGAACTGCTCGGCCAGTCCGAGCGCGGCCGCCAGTTGGTGCGCTTGCTGCGCGCGGCCAATGGCCTCGCCTCGATCAAGACGGTGGCGGCCTATGGCGAGTTGTTCAATTCGGCCTATTGGGCCAGCCGGCCTTATCGCGGCACCGAAACGGCGCTGGAAGCAGCCTGCATGGCGCTGGCTGAATACCTGACCAAGGACGATCGCGCCGGGGTGTTCCGCCGCCTGACCTCGCGCCTGCGAGTGGACTGGATGAAGCTTCACCGCCTGCTCGCGCTGGTGCCGGGCATGCCGGCCGGGCGCGATCCGGTGGTGGATGCAGAGCGGCGCAATATCGGCTTGCTCCAGGCCGTGCGGCTCTCGCTGCTGATGCACATGTTCCTGCGCGCCGTGCAGGTGCCGCCGTTCTCGCGCTCCAACGACGTGAGCCGCGATGACGTGCTGGAAATGGTGCTCTCGCTGCGCGTGGATGATGCCCTAGCCCAGTTGCGCCGCGCCTATCCGGTTGCCATCCCGCACGTGGGCGATTTCAGCGTGGATGAACCGAGCGACTTCCCCGACCATGAGGGCGAGGACTATGGCGCGATCCGTGCCCGCTTCATCGACCCGATCGAGCGCGCCCATGCCTTGAACCTGCGCGTGGCGGTGGCCGTGGCAAACTATTTCGGCGCGCACGGCTGATTGCTGGGGGCGGGCGCGGGGGGCTTCGACAGGCTCAGCCCGAACGGGGATGACGGTATTCTCCCCTCCCGCGTGCGGGAGGGGTTGGGGGAGGGCATGTTTCTCCACCAGCCCAATCCCCATTGCCAGCCCGGCATCACGCGATAGGATGATGCCATAGGGGCAGGGGAAATCTTCTGAAAGGCCGGGGGTGCAGCAGTGCTGGCGCCCTTTCGCTTGGCGTTGCGCCGGGGGCGCTTTTCAGGGGGCGGCATGGACAAGTTCGATCTTATCGTGATTGGCTCGGGCCCTGCTGGGCGGCGTGCAGCGGTGCAGGCGGCCAAGCTTGGACGCAGCGTGCTGGTGGTGGAAGGCCGCCGCCGGGTGGGCGGGGTTTCGGTGCACACCGGCACGATCCCGTCCAAGACCCTGCGCGAAACCGCGCTCAATCTTTCGGGCTGGCGCGAGCGCGGGTTCTATGGCCATTCCTATCGCGTGAAGCAGGATATCGGCGGGGAGGATCTCAATATCCGCCTGGCCAAGACGCTGGAACACGAAGTGACGGTGCTGGAGCACCAGTTCCACCGCAACAAGATCCGCACGATGGTGGGTTCCGGTCGCTTCGTTGGCCCGCATGAGGTCTGCGTGCGTCGCGTTGATGGCAGCGACGTGGTGGTGGGCGCGGAACGCATCCTGATCTGCGTGGGCACCGTGCCGCATCACCCTGACAATGTGCCATTCGACGGGGTGAGCGTGGTGGACAGCGACGCCATGGTGGAAGTGCCGCGCGTGCCGCGCAGCCTTTGCGTAATCGGCGCCGGGGTCATCGGCATCGAATATGCCACGATCTTTTCCGCGCTCGACGTGCCCGTCACGGTGATCGAGCCGCGCGAGACGATCCTCGATTTCGTCGATCGCGAGGTCATCGAGGAATTCATCCACGATCTTCGCGACCGGGGCATGTCGATCCGCCTGGGCGTGGGGGTGGAGAAAGTGGAGCGTGGGCCCGATGGCTGGGTGACGACGACGCTGGCCGACGGGCGCACGGTGCGCACGGAAATGCTGCTCCACGCCGCCGGCCGCAGCGGCGCGACCGCAGACCTTGGACTGGAGCATTGCGGGCTGGTAACCGACAGCCGGGGCCGCATCACTGTGGACCCCAAGACGTTTCAGACCGCCGTGCCGCATATCTATGCCGCTGGCGACGTGATCGGCTTTCCCAGCCTGGCTTCCACCTCGATGGAACAGGGGCGGATCGCCGCCTGTCATGCCTTTGGCCTGCCGCTGCCGCCTGCGCCGCAATACTTTCCCTATGGCATCTATGCCGTGCCGGAAATCTCCACCGTTGGGTTGAACGAGCAGGAGTTGAAAGCGCGTGGCATTCCCTATGAAGTGGGCATCGCCCGCTTTCGCGAAACCTCGCGCGGGCACATCATGGGCCTGCATTCGGGCATGATGAAGATGCTGTTCTCGCTGAAGACCCGGCGCCTTTTGGGCGTGCATATCCTGGGCGAAGGGGCAACGGAACTGATCCACATCGGCCAGGCGGTGCTGAACCTGAAAGGCACGCTCGACTATTTCATTGAGAACACGTTCAATTTTCCGACGCTGGCCGAAGCCTACAAGATTGCCGCGCTCGACGCGTGGAACCGGATGCCGAAGTAGCTAGCTGAGCCTGGCGAAGGGATGGAAAGACGTCAGTCTCTCTTACGAGTGAGCGCTCAGCGCACAAGCGTGCGGCCATGCTTTACCGGCCGGGCGGGCGCGTTGAACACGGCGCCGGCCGAAAGGCGGCTGCCGCGCACGACGAGCAGGACCTTGTCACCGCCCTCGATCCGCACATCTTCGCCGGGGTGCTGGATCTGCTGGCCGCTGGCACGGTCGATCTGCACGATGAAGAACGCGCCGTTGCCGCGCCGCTCCGCCTCGCCCACCGTGGCGCCGGTCAATGCGCCCTTGGACGGGCAGGTGACAACTTCCAGGTCCAGCCCGAAATCGTGCAACTTGCGTTTCACTTCGCCCATGGGGCTGCTTTCACCCATGGCTGCGCCCGTGGCGGGATAGAGGATCAGTTCGGTGATGCGCTCGGCGCCGATGTGGGTGGGCAGCACGACCTTGTCCGCCCCGGCGTGGAACAGCTTGCTTTCGGTGGTGGGCGCTTCACCGCGCGCGATGATCTGCACCGCAGGATTGAGATTGCGCGCAGACAGCGTGATGAACACGTTGGCGGCGTCATCGGGCAAGACGGTGGCAAGCACGCGGGCGCGGGTGATGCCGGCTTCCTTCAAGGTTTCCTCGTGGGTTGCTTCGCCCACCAGCGCGAGGAAGCCATGGGCACGGGCTTCTTCGGCCTTGGCGGGGGAGCGTTCGAGCACGAGGAAAGGGTGGCCCGCTTCGGCCAGGGCCTTGGCCAGTTGCACGCCGATCCGGCCATAGCCGCAGATCACCGTGTGTCCGGTCAGGCGTTCGATTTCGGTTTGCATGCGATCAAGCCCCATCAGGCGGCGAAACTGAAACAGCGTGAAGACCTGGACGAGCGCGCCGGTCAGCACGATCATGCCGGTGCAGCCCAGCACGATGGTCATCGTCGTCCACAGGCGCAGGAACGTGCCATCGATCGGCCGCACCTCGCCATAGCCGACCGAAAAAATCGTCAAGAGCACCATATAGGCGGCATCGCCCAACGGCCAGCCGGCGCGCACATAGCCCATCGTGGAAATGGCAAAGAGCGCGACGACATAGAGCAACGTGCCGGCCAGCAGGCGCAAGGGCGAGCCGAGCACCGAGTTGGCGCCCTGTGAAAAGGCTGATTCGCTGGTCTGTCGCTGGTTGGCCATGGTCCCCGTCCGGGCAGACTTTGCCGGGTGGGGGCCGGGCTGTCTAGCGCGGTTCCACCGCCTCTTTCACGCGGGCGAGGGCAGCGGCAAGCGGATCGGTTTCACCGAGCAGGCGGAACGTGCCGTTGAGTGCAAAGAAGCAATGGCCATGTACCGTGGCGAGCAGCGAGCGCGCCAGGGCTTGCGCATCGCCCTGGCGCGCGGGGGGCAGGGCGGCGGCCACTTCACGGACCACCACATCGGTGATCGCGGTCACGCGCGCGGTATATTCGGGGGGTGGCACCTCGTTTTCCGGCAGGCGAAAATCGTAGAGCGCGGTCCAGGCGTGGCGATGGTGCGTGGCGAAATCGAAATAGGCGGCGATGGCCTGGGCCAGGCGGTTTTCGCTTTGCCCCTCAAGCCGCTGTTCCAGCGCGGCGCGCCACAGGTCGAGCGTGTGGCCGTTGATCGCCAGCATCAGCGCGTCGAGGCTGCCCATGACGTTGTAGATCGTGCCGATCGAATAGCCGATCCGCTTGGCAACCTCGCGTGCAGAAAAGCGGGCAAAGCCCACTTCGGACACTTGGCGGTGCCCTTCGCGCACGATCATGGCGTGCAATTCTTCGCGGGTGTGGTCTGATCGGCGGCCCATGACGGTGCCCTAGCGCATAAAATATACACCGTCTAATTTTTAAATTGAACAGTGTATATTTCTATGCGACATCGGTGTTGCGGCTGCTGAGTCGCAAGGCCGGATGCGCAACATTCGGCAATCCTTAAGGCTCCCGCCCCCAATGGAGCGGGGCGGGCAGCGCAAATGGGGGACAATCGCGTGGCAAAATCTGACATGGCCTTGTTGGGAAAGCGCCGTTTCGGGCCGATTTTCCTGGTGCAGTTCCTGGGCGCGTTCAACGATAACCTGTTGAAATTCGCGCTACTGTTCCTCGCCAATTTCGGCCTTTATGCCGCCGCGCCCGAGAAGGCCAAGATGCTGGCGGCGGTGGCCACGGGCCTGTTCATCCTGCCCTATTTCCTGTTTTCCGCACTGGCCGGGCAATTGGCCGATGGCATGGACAAGGCGCGGCTGGTGCGCTGGATCAAGGGCGCGGAACTGGCAATCATGGCGCTGGCCATGGCCGGGTTCTGGCTGCTGTCGGTTCCGCTGCTGCTTGCTGCGCTGTTCTGCATGGGGCTGCATTCCACGCTGTTTGGCCCGGTCAAGTATTCGATCCTGCCCCAGCATCTGCACGCGGACGAGATCATGGGCGGCACTGGCCTGATCGAGGGGGGCACGTTCCTGGCGATCCTGGGCGGGCAACTTCTGGCAGGTGTCGTGCCTTCGCATCTGGCCGGCCTGGCGCTGACGGGCCTGGCACTGCTGGGCTTTCTGGCGAGCCTCATGGTTCCGGCCGCTCCCCCCGCAGCGTCAGGCGAAAAGCTCGATTGGAATCTGTGGCGCGGGACGCTGACGATCCTGGACGAAGCGCGCGCCGTGCGGCCGGTGTGGGGTGCGATCCTGGGCACGAGTTGGTTCTTTGCGGCCGGCGCCGTGCTGGTTTCGGAATTTGCCCCGCTGGTGAGCGGCACGCTGGCGGCGACGCAGGACGTCGCCACGCTGTTCCTGATCGTGTTCTCGCTGGCGATCGCGGCGGGTTCGGTCTGCGTCAACTTCCTGCTCAAGGGCGAAGTGTCTGCCCGCTGGGTGCCGCTTTCGGCGCTCGGGCTGGCGGCGGGCCTGATCGACTTGTGGATTGCCACCAGCGGCTTTGCCGTGGGCGTGGCCGGTGCATCCATCGCGCAGTTTCTGGCGACCGACGGCGCGTGGCACATCCTGATCGACCTGGGCGTGATCGCCTTTGCCGGTGGGATGTTCATCGTGCCGCTGTATGCGATCATCCAGGTGAAAAGCCCGGTGGAGCAATGCTCGCGCCTGATTGCCGCCAACAACGTGGTCAATGCCGCGCTGACCGTGGCCGTGGTCCTGGTGGTGACCGGCCTGCTCGCGGTCGGGCTCGATGTGCCAGACCTGATCGGCGTGCTGGGCTTTGCCACGCTGGCCGTTGCACTGGCGAGCGTGTGGCTGCTGCCCGAAACGCTGTTCAAGGATGTCATCCGCCTGACGCTCCGCGTGCTCTATCGCGTGGAGGTGCATGGCCTGGAGAACATGCCGCGCGAAGGGCAGGGCGCTGTGGTTGTGGTCAACCATCTCTCTTTCCTGGATGGCGTGCTGCTGGGTGCGTTCCTGCCGGGCAAGCCGACCTTTGCCGTTCACACGGCCATTGCCAAATCGTGGTGGATCAAGCCCTTCCTTAAGCTGTTCAAGGCATTCCCGGTCGATCCCACCAATCCCATGGCGGCCAAGGCGATGGTCCGCACCGTGCGCGGCGGCGCATGCCTGGTGATTTTCCCCGAAGGCCGCATCACCGTGACCGGCGCACTGATGAAAGTGTTCGACGGGCCAGGCATGGTGGCCGACAAGGCTGATGCGCCGATCATCCCGGTGCGCCTGGATGGTCCGCAGTTCTCGCCGTTTTCCTATCTCAAGGGCAAAGTGAAGCTGCGCTGGTTCCCCAAGGTCACGCTCACCGTGCTGCCGCCGCGCCGCTTTGCCATCGAGGGCGAGATGACCGCGCGCGCCCGCCGGGCCGAGGCCGGTCGCAAGCTCTATGACGAGATGAGCGGCATGATCTTCGCCACGTCCGACACCGATCGCACGCTGTTCTCGGCACTTGCCGATGCCCGCGCTCTCCATGGCGGCAAGACCCGCGTGCTTGAAGACGTGAAGCGCGTGGCGCTGAGCTATGACAAGCTCATGGTCGCTGCCGGCCTCTTGGGCGAGCGGCTGGAGCAGGGCACGCGAGGCGGCGAGGCGGTGGGCCTGCTGATGCCCAACGTGAACGGCGCGATGGCGGCGTTCTTTGCGCTGCAAGCCATTGGCCGCGTGCCGGCCATGCTCAATTTCACCGTGGGCGCGGCGGCCATGCGCTCGGCCTGCGCCACGGCGGCGGTGCGCACCGTGGTGACCGCGCGTGCCTTTGTCGATCAGGCCAAGTTGCAGGGCGTGATCGCCGCGCTGGAAAGCGACGGTATCGCCGTGCGCTATCTGGAGGATATCGGCGCCACGATCGGCACGGGCGAAAAGCTGTGGGCGCTGCTGCGCGTGGGGCATCTGGCGCGTGCCCATGCCCGGCGGCGGATCGGCGCGGATGCGCCGGCGGTGATCCTGTTCACCAGTGGGTCCGAAGGCCTGCCCAAGGGCGTCGTGCTGTCGCATCGCAACCTGCTGGCCAATTGTGCCCAGCTTTCGGCACGGATCGATTTCAACAGCGCAGACGTGGTGTTGAACGCGTTGCCGGTGTTCCATTCGTTTGGGCTGACCGGGGGCACGCTGTTGCCGCTGCTCAATGGCATTCGCGTGGTGATGTATCCCAGCCCGCTGCACTATCGCATCGTGCCGGCGCTCGCCTATGATGCCAATGCCACGATCCTGTTCGGCACCGACACGTTCCTTTCGGGCTATGCCCGCATGGCCCACGGCTATGATTTCTATGCGCTGCGCTATGTCTTTGCCGGGGCGGAAAAGGTGAAGGACGAAACCCGCCGCACCTGGGCCGACAAGTTCGGCCTGCGCATCCTGGAAGGCTATGGCGCCACCGAATGCGCGCCGGTGATCGCGGTCAACACGCCGATGCACTTTGCTGCCGGCACGGTGGGCCGCCTGCTGCCGGGCATCGAGGCGCGGCTGGAACCCGTGCCTGGCATTGCCGAGGGCGCGCGGCTCTATGTGCGCGGGCCCAACGTGATGGCCGGCTATTACCTGTCTGGCCAGCCCGGCGTGCTCCAGCCGCCTGCCGACGGTTGGCACGACACCGGCGATATCGTCACGATCGATGCGGCCGGCTTTGTCATCATTCGCGGCCGGGCCAAGCGCTTTGCCAAGATCGGCGGCGAAATGGTGTCGCTGCCTGCGGTGGAAACGCTTGCGGCGGGGCTCTGGCCTCAGGCTGCCCATGCCGTGGTAACGCGCCCCGATGCCAAGAAGGGAGAGCAACTGGTGCTGTTCACCACCCAGGCCGACGCCGCGCTGCGCCCCTTGCAGCAATGGGGGCGCGAGCAGGGTGCGGCCGAGCTGTCTATCCCGCGCGAAATCCGCGTGCTGGCGGAACTACCTGTGCTGGGCACGGGCAAGGTCGATTATGTCACGCTGGGCGATTGGGCAGCGCAGGCAATGCCGATCGGGGTGATGGAAGAAGAGGAAGCGTAAAGACCACGGCAACATCCCGTTGGATCAAGTCATGGGCTGGCGCGTTAGGCGCCGATGAACGCCCAAGCCAAGGCCGGTTCAGGCAATGTCCTGCATCCTGGCCTGGATGAGCCAAACGGGATGAAATGCCATGCCCAAATTTCGCACTACGATCGGTTTGGCCGCTGCCAGCGCGATGGCGCTGGGCCTTGCGGCCTGCAACAAGAATGCCGCGCCCGACGCTTCGCCTTCGGCGCAGGCCAGCAACGATGCCCTGCCAGCGCTGCCGGCGGCCGTTCCGCTGCAACCCGGCGCCGCCACGGCCATGGCCCCGGCACCGCCGGTGCAGGCGCTGCCCGTTCGCCAGAGCGTGCGCGCGGCGCGCGTGGCCAATCGCAGCGATGCCTATGCCTATCTCGATCGCGCCCAGGGGGTGACCCAGGCCATCGGCGACGCGCCGCCCGATTATACCTACAACGATGGCAGCGTCTCGCCTTGGGTGTGGCAGACAGGCCTTGGCGATCAGCGCTATGCTGAGCCGGTCGATGGCGGATATCGGTATTACTATTATCAGCCCGGCGCGGATTCGCCCTACCTCGTGCGCGATGCCGACTATAGCTATGCCTATTCGGGGCCGCAGCTTGTTGCCGTCTACGACAGGCAAGGCAGCCTGCTCCCTTCCGAATATTATGGCCAGCGCGTTGACTATGCATCGCGCTATTACGATCGCGCCGAATATCTCTATCGCCTCTCGCGCGAGCGGGAGCATCGCGGCGTAGTGGCGGCCAACTGGGCGGCGCGCCGGTCCGAGATTGCAGCCGAGCGGGCGCAATGGTCGCAAGACCTTGCCCGCCAGGCGGAGTGGCGCGCCTATCATGATGCGCACGAGGCGCAGGAGCGCGACCAGTGGCAGCGCGAAAGCGAGCGCCGGGCGATTGCCACGCAGCAATTCGCGCAATGGCAGCGCGTGGGCTTTCGCACTCCGCCGCCGCAGCCGGTCTACTATGATCCGCAGCCACAGCGGCAGCAGCGGTCGGGCTGGTGGCCTTCCTGGCTGGGTGGGGATCGCCAGCGCCGCGATGATCAGCAACAGCGCCAGGCCTATCTGCAACAGCAGCAGCGGCAACAGGCGCAGAAGCTGGCGCAGCAACAAGCGCAGCTGCGCGTGCAGAACCAGGAACTGCAACGCGCGCAGAAACAGCAACAGCAGATGCTGCAGCGCCAGCAGCAGGCGCAAAAGGATGCCCTGATCCGCACTCAGCGCCAGATTGCTGCCCAACAATCGCAGCAACGCGCCGACCAGCAGCGACTGGCACAGCAACAGGCGCAGCAACGCGCCCAGCAGCAGCGCGTGGCCAAGCAGCAGGCGCAGCTGGCCCAGGCCCAGCGTGCCGCGCAAGCCAAGGCAAAGGCCGCGCAGGACGCGCAGCGCCAGGCGCAGGTGCGGCAGGCGCAGCAACGGCAGGCCCAGCAAAAGCAGGCGCAACAGCTGCGCGCCCAGCAGCAGGCTGCGCAAAAAGCCCAGCAGCAGGCCAAGATCCAGGCCCAGCGCGCCCAGCAAGCGCAACGCCAGGCCCAGGCACGCGCTCAGGCCCAGGCCCGCCAGCAGGAGCAGCGCGCGAAGGCACAAGCGCAACATCAGGCCCAGGCCCAACGCCAGGCGCAGGCGCGCGCTGCGGCAGCAGATCGCGCCCGCGCACAGCGCGAAGGCGGCAAGCACCACGAGGGATAGTCGAGTCGTGCGGCGGTGGGATCACCCCGCCGCACGCGGCCCTTAGCCGCTGCGGTTCAGCACTGCCGCAATGGTGATCTTGACGTCATCGTTCACGAACGGCGCATACTTCGTCATGCCGAATTCTGAGCGATGCAGGGTGCCGCTGGCATTGACCGAAAGGCCCGCCGTGCCGCTTGCCAGGGTGAACGTGGCATCGAGCAGCAATGGACGGGTGACGCCATGCATGGTCACTTCGCCTTCGATTCGGGCGGTGTTCGGGCCTGTCGGCGTCAATCGATGGCCCGCGAAGCGGATCGTGGGATAATGGGCAACGTCGAACAGTCCTGGCCCCTTCAACTCATCGTCGAAAGTGCCGTCCTGCGTGGCGATGCCGGTCGCCGGCATGACGACGTCCAGCGCCAGGTCAGACAGGTTGGCCGGGTCGATCGTGATCGTGCCGCTGGCACCCGGCACGGTGCCATCCACATGATTGATCCCGAGATAGCGCACGCGAAACCGCGCAAAGGTCTGCGCCGGATCGATTGTATAGCGCCCGGCGGGCAGACCTTGCAGCATGGCCGGCAGCGCCGGTGCCTGGGCAAGGGCGGGGGCCGCCAACGGAACAGCGCCCAGTGCCAGGGCCATCGACGCAAGAAGCCGGTACGACATGCTGGATCGCTCTTTTGTACGAGAGTGGGGTCCGATGGTGGTGCCGATGGTATCATGACTGGCCGATGTACGCGAGGTAACCGGTATGCGCCGTATCTTGCATAGCAAAAGGCTATTTGCAGCCGAACTATTTGGAATAATGAGAGGAAGTCCAAGAAAAAAGGCGCGCCCGGCAGGACGCGCCCTTTTCAGCCGGAAATGGCAGACAGTTCAGCCCTTGGGGGCAAGAACCATCAGCATCTGGCGACCTTCCATGCGGGGGAAAGCCTCGATCTTGGCGACTTCGGCCACGTCTTCCTGCACGCGCTTGAGCAGGTTCATGCCCAGCTGCTGGTGCGAAAGTTCGCGACCGCGAAAGCGCAGCGTGACCTTCACCTTGTCGCCGTCTTCGATGAAGCGATGCACGTTGCGCATTTTCACGTCGTAGTCGTGATCATCGATGTTCGGACGCATCTTGATCTCCTTGATCTCCTGCGTCTTCTGGCTCTTGCGGGCGGCGTTGGCCTTTTTCTGCGCCTCGTAGCGGAACTTGCCGACATCGAGGAACTTGCACACCGGCGGATCGGCGTTGGGCGAGACTTCAACCAGGTCCAAGCCGACTTCGGCTGCCTGGTCGATCGCTTCACGCGTGTACATCACGCCAAGATTCTCGCCGTTTTCGTCGATCACGCGCACTTTGGGCACGTTGATCATTTGGTTATAGCGAGGGCCGCTCTTGACGGGGGGCGCCAACATGCGCCGGGGTGGGGGAGCTATAGTGCTTTCTCCTGACGTGGATCCGGGTGCGAGTCCTTATGCGGACTCGAGGCGGCTCATATCACAACGGTGCCGCAGATAAAGAGCCTTCGGGCGAATGTGGGCATGACGCTTGCCGCTTTCAAGCGGCGGCGGCCTGCCACAGTGGGAAATGGGCAACACGTGCCGCCGTCGGCACCAGGGCCGAGATGCTGCGCGCCGGTTGCATCGCCTTGAGCAGAGCGGGATGCGCAGCATCGAGACCGCCGGTCAAGGCGCCGAAAGCGGGCAGGATCAGCTTGCGTTCGCTCATCACCGCGCAAGGGCGCCTGATCGCGCGGCCTTGCGTTGCCACGCGCAGGCGCGGGTGAAAGTGCCCGGAAAGCTCGGGAAGGGTTTCGCTTCCCTTTGCCTCGTGGCGCAGCATGACCCCGCCCGTCGCCAGTTCGGGCAGCATGGTGCCGGCCGCCGCACCATCCTTTTCGTCGTGATTTCCGGTGATCCACACCCAATCGACCTGCCGCGCCAGGGCCGCCAGACGATCGGCCGCCCCAGCGTCGAGCCGGGCCGGGCCGTGGGCATCGTGGAAATTGTCACCCAGGCAGAACACCCGCCGCACGCCGGTGTGCCGCACCAGCGCCGTGAGCCGGTCGAGCGTTTCGCGGCTGTCGTAAGGGGGCAGCATCTGCCCGCTGCGCGCAAACCAGCTCGCTTTTTCCAGATGCAGGTCGGCCACGAGCAGGGCCTGCTCCGCCGGCCAGACCAGCGCCCGTGCCGGGCCGAGCAGCCATTCCTGCCCGGAAAACTGAAATGGTGCGAACGAAAGGGGAACCATGACTTCCCCTTGCCGCAGCCCCGGCGATTTGGCAAGCGCGCAGGCCCAAGGAGATGGCATGACCGACTGGACCACCCAAACCGCCCGCGCCCGCGCCTGGTTCGAAAGCCTGCGCGACCGGATCTGCGCCGAGTTCGAGGCGATCGAGCGTGAGGCGGGCAGCGATGCGGCCTTTTCCTATCGCCCCTGGAACCGCGAGCACGATGGTGAGCCGGTGGAAAACGGCGGCGGCGGCGTGCAGGGCCTGATGAAGGGCAAGGTGTTCGAGAAAGTGGGCGTCAACGTCTCCACCGTCCACGGCGCGTTTAGCCCGGAATTTGCCCGCACCATCAATGGCGCCGATCCGGAAAACCCGGTCTTTACCGCCACCGGCATCAGCCTGGTGGCGCACATGGCCAATCCGCACGTGCCGGCCGTGCACATGAACACTCGCTTCCTCACGACCAGCAAGGCCTGGTTCGGCGGTGGCGGCGATCTCAATCCGCCGTTGCCCTATGAAGCCGATACGGCCGATTTTCATGCACGTTTCAAGCAGGCCTGCGATGCGCACGATCCGGCCTATCACCCGCGCTTCAAGAAATGGGCGGACGACTATTTCTACATTCCCCATCGCAAGGTGCATCGCGGCGTAGGCGGCATTTTCTACGATCACCTCGAATGCGCCGACGAAGCGGCGTTCGACGCGAACTTTGCCTTCACCCGCGATGTGGGCGAGGCTTTCCTCGACGTGTATCCCCGCCTGGTGCGGCGGCGGATGACCCAGGAATTCACCGCGGCCGACGAGTTGCAGATGCTCGAATGGCGCGGCCGCTATGCCGAATTCAACCTGGTCCACGATCGGGGCACGCTGTTCGGCCTCAAGACCGGTGGCAATATCGATGCCATCCTGATGAGCCTGCCGCCGCGCGCGGTGTGGAACTGAGCGCATGGCAATTGCCGATGTCGCCGCGCCGCTGGGGCAGGGCTTTCACGCGCTGGCACCGGGCGATCTGGCGGCGGTGGTCACCGCGCTGGAAATGCGCGCGCCGCCACCCAGCCTGAAACGGCTGGCGCCCGAAGCGGACGTGCCGCTGCAACTGGTTCGCTGGAAAGTGCCCGATCCGGCCAAGTACCGCATGCTGTTCCGTCGCGTGGGCGGGCGCTGGCTCTGGTGGTCGCGCCTGGCGCTTGACGATGCGGGGCTGGCGGCGATCATCCAAAATGCAGAGGTCGAGCTTTACGCCGTCGCCGATCGCGCCGGGGTGGAAGTCGGCATGCTGGAACTCGATTTCCGCAAGGGTGGCGAGGCCGAGATTGCGTTCCTTGGCCTGATCCCCGGCGCCATCGGCAAGGGCTTTGGCAAGTGGCTGATGCGGCGGGCCTTGCAATTGGCGTGGGGTCGCAAGGACATGGCGCGCGTCTGGGTGCATACCTGCACGCTCGACGGGCCGCAGGCGCTATCGTTCTACATCGGGCAGGGGTTCGTGCCCTATGCCCGCTTCGTTGAAGTCTTTCCCGATCCGCGCGCAGCGGGTTTGCTGGATGGAGAGGCGCCACACGTTCCTATTCTCTAGGCCTGTCCTCTAAGGCCCGTTCTCCAAGGCCCGTGCTTTGGCTGAAGAATGGCGGAAATCTGCGCTTTTGGTAGCACGGGCGATCTGGTATGGCACCAAACGGGGTTGCCGGCGTTAGGCAGGCGCCGCCCTTGTTCTCGCTGGCTTTGCACGTTGGACCCGGATGCCGATTTCTCACGCGCTCAGTGCCCAGACCCTCGCCCGTGTGCTTGACCAGAGCGTCGACTGCGTAAAGCTGCTCGATTTGGAAGGCGCAATTACCTGGGTGAATTCCAATGGTTTGTGCGTCATGGAGATCGACGATCCCAGCATCGTCTATGGCCAAGGCTGGTCCACGCTGTGGCCGGCCGAAGCGCAGCAGACAATTGCCGATGCGCTGCCCGCCGCAGCACTGGGCGACGTGGTTCGGTTCAATGCCTATTGCCCCACCGCCAAGGGAAACCCGCGCTGGTGGAGCGTGACGGTCTCGCCCGTGTCCGATGTCTCGGGCGATCACACCGGTTATCTCGCGATCTCGCGCGATGTCACCGAAGCTGAAACCGCGCGCCAAGCCTCGGAGATCGCCACGGCCGAACTGCGCCATCGGCTCAAGAACACTTATGCCATGATCGGCAGCCTGATCCAGGGTTTTGCCCGCGGCGATGCGGAGCGCGAAGCCTTTGCCGGCGAACTGCAGGCACGGCTGATTGCCCTGAGCACGGCGCAGGCGCTGTTCGTGACCAACGATGTGCCGTGCAACGTCCAGCAACTGGTTACCGCCCTGGTCGAGCCATTTGCCAGCCCGGCCTGCGCCATCGCCATCGAGGATTTCGGCGCCCTGACGCTCGACCAGGGAGAGGCCGATGCGCTGGCCCTGGCGATCGGGGAACTTGCGGTCAATTCTTCCAAGCACGGGGCATTGTGCCATGGTGGGTCCATTCGCCTCAGCCCACAGCAGGACGCAGGCCACCTTGCCATCGTATGGACCGAACGATCCGACGTTGCCCCTTCGGCGCAGGAACGCAGTGGCGGGCAGGGCCTTCGGCTGATCGATCGCATCATGCGCACCCGCCACGGCGCAGTCACGATCACCTGGACAGGCAACGGACTGGACGTGACGCTGCTCTTCGCGCGTCTCTGACATCAAGCCAGCGCTTGCCGGCAAGATTGGCGCGGCCGTTTACCTGCGCAGTCTTTCTACCGTCCCTGGTAAAGTTCTTGCCCAAGGCCCCCATGCGTCCGGAAAACGCTGCGCGAGCGCTGTTGCCGACCAGGCCCGTGATGCGACGGTGGCGTGCGGCACGGCGCGGTCAGCCGGTGCCACCCTGCGGGTAAACAGAACGACAGCGGCGATGCCCAATGTCGCGACCAGCAGGCCCGCGACCACGTCGCTGACGAAATGCGCTCCTTCCACCGGCGTGGCCGCCAGCATGGCCAGATTGAGCGCCAGCACGGGATAGCGATAAGTCTTGAGCGGCCAGGCTGCCCAAATGTACAATAACGCGGCGGCGGCGTGAAAGCTGGGAAAGCCGATCAGGCCGCTCAACTCCTCCATCCTCAGTTGTGGAAAAGTGCCGGCCTGCAGTTGTGCGACAACGATGGCATAGTGCGTCCCAGTGGCGGGCATATAGGGCGGGTGATCCCCCACCCAATAGAGTAGCGCGGCTTTCATTGGGAAAAACAGGAAGATCATATCAGTTAAGGCCAGCGACAGCGCGTAAGCGGATAGAAACCGCGTAATGCGCCGCTCTTCCCCGGTTAGTGCGAGGGCCGCGATGATCAATACGGGAAAAGGGCCAATCATCAGATAAGCGCCTTGGCCGAGTGCCTCGATATAAGGATGGTTCAGGGCAAAGCGATAGAGCGACAGCCAGTCGACCCCCAACTGTCGATCCATGGCCGCTACCGTGCTATCGGCAAAGCCCTGTCCGAAGCACGCAATGGCATAGCTGGCCAAACATCCGGCGCAACTGATAATGGTAAACAGAGCCACGCCATGAGCCGCGCCGATCGCACGTTGCAGCGATGGTGCCGCCCAACGCTCCCGCAGGCGAAGCGCCACGGGTGCCAGGATGACCGCCACTACGCCCAAAGCATAGGCTGGTCCGGCACGCACCTGAATACCGCGTATCTCCAGGCAGGCCAGGCTAAGGCATAAAACCACGGCGGCGCCGGCCCACAGCGCTTTGGGAAAGGGAGGCAGTTCCATGGCTTTGCACCATGATCGCAAACGGTAACCAAACCCTGTAAGAATCCGATGCGGCGCAGAATTTGCTGTTCTGAGTCTCGTCTGCCTTCATTCGATTGCGGCGATCGCACAGATCGGAAGATTGCTGGGCGTTTCCCCTTGCCCTGCGCGGGTTCTTTCCCCCATCTAGGGCCGGTAATGCTCCGCCAATATGAACTTGTCGAACGTGTGCTGGCCTATGCTCCCCAGGCGGACGAGGCCATGCTCAACCGTGCCTATGTCTATACCGTGCAGAAACACGGGACGCAGAAGCGCGCCAGCGGAGACCCGTATTTCTCCCACCCGGTCGAAGTGGCCGGGTTGATGACCGAATTGAAGCTCGACCAGGAAACCATCGTGACGGCGCTGCTGCACGATACGGTGGAAGATACGCTGGCCACGGTGGCCGAGATCGAGCGCCTGTTCGGCCCCGACGTTGCCCGCCTGGTCGATGGCGTGACCAAGCTTTCCAAGATCGAGACGATGACGGAAAGCGAACGCGCGGCGGAAAACCTGCGCAAGTTCCTTTTGGCGATGAGCGAGGACTTGCGTGTCCTGCTGGTCAAGCTGGCCGACCGGCTGCACAACATGCGCACGCTCCATTTCATCAAGAGCGAGGACAAGCGCCGCCGCATCGCCCGCGAGACGATGGAAATCTATGCCCCGCTCGCCCAGCGCGTGGGCATGTACGAGTACATGCGGGAAATGCAGCTGCTCGCGTTCGAGCAACTGGAGCCCGAAGCCTATGCCACGATCACCGGGCGCCTGTCGGCCATCCGCAGCGAGGGCGGGGGCGAGGTGGGGGAAATCGCCCTGTCGATCAAGCAGGCCCTGGCCGAAGCCGGCCTGCGCGTGGAAGTGACCGGGCGGGAAAAGCATCCCTACTCGATCTGGAAGAAGATGGCCGAGCGCCACGTTTCGTTCGAGCAGATCAGCGATATCATGGCCTTCCGCGTGCTCGTGGACGAAACGGGCGATTGCTACAAGGCATTGGGCACCTTGCACCAGACGTGGCAGATGATTCCGGGGCGGTTCAAGGACTATATCTCCACGCCCAAGATCAACGGCTACAAGAGCCTGCACACCTCGCTGATCTACAACAACGCGCGCCGGGTCGAAGTGCAGATCAAGACGCGCGAGATGCACCATCGCAACGAATACGGCCTGGCCGCCCACTGGGCCTACAAGCAGGGCGGCGAGACCGACGGGCAGATCGGCTGGCTGCGCGACCTGGTCGAGATCCTCGACGCCAGCCATGATGCCGAGGAATTGCTCGAGAATACCAAGATGGCGATCTACCAGGATCGCATCTTTGCCTTTACGCCCAAGGGCGCGCTGTTCCAGCTGCCCAAGGGCGCCACGCCGATCGACTTTGCCTTTGCCGTGCACACCAACCTGGGCGCACAGGCGGTGGGGGCCAAGATCAACGGTCGCCACGTGCCGCTGCGCACGCCGCTGGGCAATGGCGACGTGGTGGAAATCATCAAGAGCCGCAATTCCGAACCGCAGCTTTCGTGGCTGGGCTTTGCCGTCACCGGCAAGGCGCGGGCGGCGATCCGGCGTGCCGTGCGCCAGAAGGAGCGCGCCGAAGTGGCCCTGATCGGCCGCAAGCTCTATGAGGAAATTGCCGAGCGCCTGCCCACCCAGGTGGGCAAGAAAGCGCTGGCTGACGCCATAAAGCGCCTGAAATTGAACGGCGAGGAAGACCTGATGGTGGCGATCGGCATGGCCAAGCTGGATGATCGCCAGGTGATGGAAGCCCTGGTTCCAGGTTCAACCGCCAATCTTCCCAATCCCGAAGACTGGCCACGCCAGCAGCGCGCGATTGCCGTGCGCGGCCTGACGCCAGGCATGGCTTTCAAGCTGGCCGAATGCTGCCATCCGGTGCCGGGTGATCGCATTGTCGGCCTGCGCCGTCCGGGCAAGCGGGTGGAAGTCCACGCGATCGATTGCGAAAAGCTGGCCGATGGCGTGGACGCAGACTGGATCGACCTGTCGTGGGACAAGCGCACCGATGGCGCGGTGGGCCGTATCCGGGCAGAACTCTACAACAGGCCCGGCACTTTGGCGGAGATGGCCGGAATCTTTGCCAAGAACCACGCCAACGTCGTCAACTTGGAAATGACCCAGCGCGAAAACCCGTTCCACACTTATCTGGTCGACCTGGAAGTGCGCGATCTGGCGCACCTCACACGCATCGTCAGCGCCTTGCGCGCCAGCGATGCGGTGGCCCAGGCGGACCGGCTATAAGCCACAAGCGGCTTGGGTGCCGATCCGTCATGGTTTGCGACGGATCGGCACCGGCACGTTGCAGATATCCACGCCGCCCGCCGGGCGGATGTAGAACGGATCGCGCCGGTTGGCCCGCGCATCGGCATAACGCGCAAAGCTCGCGCTGGCGGTGGAGAGATATTGCCAGACGGGCAGGCCGGGCACTTCGCTGCCCAGGCGCACGCGCAGGATCGGCGTGCGTTCTGCGGCCTGCTGATAGAAGCCCATCGGCCCTTGGCCGCGTGGCAGGCTCGACAGCCATTCCATGCCGGAGATCACCCGGCCGACCACCGCGATATTGCGATCGAGCTGGCGCGGCGCATCGCCGATCACGGCATAGAGTTCCGCCCCGGTGCCGCTGTCGGGCGGCATGTCGCGCCCCACGCCAACGGTGCCATAGCAATGCACCGGCCAGGTTTCCGGCTTGTCGCCCGCGGCAAAGGCAATGGGCCAGCCCTGATAGAACTGCGCGCCGGCAGCATAGATGCCATCCGCGATGCGGGGCCCTTCCAGCGGAGGGGCAGCGCCTGCGGTGAGCGTATAGGCGCTCTGCGATACAGAGAGCAGGCCACTCGGCAACGGGCGCGCCTTGGCCTTGTCCTCCGCATCGGGATCACCCCATTGCACCACATAGCCATCCTGCACGCGGGTGATGGCCGTGCCATCCCACCAGTGCGCGGCCGCCAGCTTGCGGATATTGCCGACCCACCCTTGCGACCACGGTGCCGGCATCAACTCGATCACCACCTGTCGCGCCGCGCCGTCTGCCGCAGGCGCCAGATCGATGACGAGAAGCCGATCGTTGGCAATGGAAACCCAGTCCATGGCTGGCGCTGCTGCCACGACCTCGGCCGGGCTGGCCACCGCCGCCGGAGCAGAGACCCGCGCGCAAGCCAGATTCAAGGGCATGGCAGCAACAAGGATGGCGGCAGCACAACGTATCCACATTTTGCTGTTGTGATCGCCAAACCGCCCTTGCACAACCCCACACAGGCCGCTAGTGCGCGCCTTCCAGTGCATGCGGAGCGGTGGCCGAGTGGTCGAAGGCGCTCGCCTGGAAAGTGAGTATACGTCAAAAGCGTATCGAGGGTTCGAATCCCTCCCGCTCCGCCATATGCCCCCTCCGGCAGCACGCTGGGCTACCCTAAAATACGATGCAAGGTGCTGAAATATAGGCGTATTTTCGGAATGCCTTATTTTTGCTGGGCGAGCCGTTGAAGCGCGAAGTGTGGGCTAGAGTGTGGGCTAGCGCAGGGACGGTCGGTTTGAATCCAGGCCTTCCGATGATAGATTCCGGGCATGGGAAAGCTCACCAACTCCATCGTCAACGCGCTCAACGAACCTGGTCGCTATGCTGATGGCGAAGGGTTGTATCTGCGCATCTCGCCGGCCGGTGGCAGGAGATGGGTGCTGCGGATTCAGATTCATCACACACGCAACGACATTACCATCGGCGACGCTCGGCACATTTCACTGAAGAACGCGCGCCTCGAAGCGGCCGCTCTGCGCGCGCAAGTCGCAAAGGGCGGCGATCCGGCTGCGGAGCGGCGCAAGGCCAAGAAAGTGATCCCTCGGTTTGAGGAGGCAGCCCGACGGGCCCATGCCGAGATGTGCAAGGGCTGGAAAAACGGCAAGCACCAGCAGCAGTGGATCAAGACCCTGGAACTCTATGCCTTTCCCAAGCTGGGCAAGCGCACAGTCGACAAGATCGATGGGCCGATGATCCGCGATGTCTTGGCTGAAATCTGGCTGGATATTCCGGAAACCGCGCGCCGCGTGCGGCAGCGGATCGGTGCGGTGCTGGACTGGTGCTATGCCAAGGGTCTGCGCGACAGCGAAGCGCCGATGCGCTCGCTCGCGCGCGGCTTGCCCCGCCAACCCAAGCGCAAGGGGCATTTTGCCGCGCTGCCCCATTTCGAGGTCCCGGCCTTTCTCGATACACTGCGTGCCAAGCCGATGAGTGCCGGCACGCTGGCGCTGGAATTGTTGATCCTCACTGCGGTCCGTTCGGGCGAGATCCGGCATGCCCTGTGGTCGGAAGTGGATGATGACCTGACGATCTGGACCATACCGGCCGAGCGCATGAAGATGGGTGTGGAGCATATCGTGCCGCTGTCGCGCCAGGCGGCCGACGTGCTGCGGCGTGCCAGGCAATTGCGGATCAACGATAATCCATACATCTTCCCCGGCCCGATTTCGGGTGCGGCCCTGACGGACATGGCGTTGCTCGAACTGGTGCGCGGCATGGACGTGCCTGTGACGGTCCATGGCTTTCGCTCGAGCTTTCGCGACTGGGTCGCCGACGAAACCGACACGGCCGATGAAGTGGCTGAAGCTTGCCTTGCGCATGCCATCGGCAACAAGACCAAGGCAGCCTACCTGCGCACGGACTTCTTTCGCAAGCGGCGTGCGCTGATGCAACTCTGGGCGGACCACTGCCTGCCGACGCCCCGCATCGTGGCCATGCCAGCGCAGCCTGTCGCAACGAGCCAGCAGGCGCCCGTGCCTCCCGTGCCGGTCAGCAATGCGGCGGCGCTCCCACCATTGCGCCGGCATGCCTATCGTTGACGCTGTGTCGGATCTGCCTTCGCCGGATGCGGTCGAGGGTGGTGGTTGGTGTTTGGTGGTTGGTGAGCGGCGCCGTGTCTGCGGCGGCGAAATGCTGAGAGAGGGAAGGGGGATTTGGGGGGCTGAGGCCCCCCGGGAGCAGAAAGGTTCCCCTGATCCGGGTCTCGTTCCTGGTCCCGGAGACCTCTCATGCAAACCACTGCTGTTCCTCACGCCAAGCTGCGCCTGTCGCAGGCCAATGTCCGCACGATCGCGCGGGATGCCGGCCTGGAGGCGCTCGCGGCAAGCATTGCCGAGCATGGCCTGCTGCAGCCCCTGGTCGTCACGCCTGCCAAAGGGCGCAAGGCGCTCTACGATGTTCATGCCGGCGGTCGCCGCTGGCGCGCGATCGGGCTTCTGATCGAGCGTGGCCTCTGGCCGTCGGACCGGCGGGTTGATGTCTGCCTGCTGGCCACGGGCGAAGCCAGTCCGCGCGAAATCAGTCTTGCCGAAAACATCCTGCGCGAAGCCATGGCGCCGGCCGATGAAGCGCAGGCCTATCGCGACGTTATGGACGAGGGTGCCGATGCCGCGGCCGTGGCGCGTCGCTTCGGGGTCACGGTTCGCCATGTCGAAGGTCGCCTGCGTCTAGCCGATCTTGCCCCGCCGATCTTCGCTGCCCTGGCAGAGGGTACGATCACGCTCGATATCGCGATGGCCTATGGCGCCACGGCCGATCACGCCCGGCAACTGGCCGTGTGGCAGCGGCTCGCCGATACCTGGCAGGGCGACAATCCGCAGGCGATCCGGCGGGCGCTGGCGACCGACGTTCTGGCCAGTGATCATCCCGTCGCATTGTTCCTGGGGGAGGCGGAATACGAGGCCTGCGGGGGACGCGTCGAACGTGATCTGTTCAGCGAAGCTGAGCGGGGGAACTGGCTCGACGTCGATCTTGCTTACGACCTGGCGCTGCGCAAGCTCACCCATGAAGCGGATGTTGCCGCGCTGGGCAGCCGGCTGGCCTGGGTGCGCCCGTGTCTCGCAACCTATCTCTCGCATCGCGAAACGGCGGGGCTGGAAATCTATTGGCCCGACCATGCCGATCCGACGCCCGAAGCACTGGCACGGATCGCCGCTATCGACGCGCGGATGCAGGAACTGGCCGACTGCCTCGACGCCTGTCCCGATGGCAGCGAGGGCGCGCTCTACGAACAGGAATACGACAACCTGGTGGCCGAGCGCGAGCGGTTGCAGCGCAGCGCGCCGATCATTCCGGACAGCGATCGCCCGCATGTCGGCACGTTCCTGCTGCTCGACAGCGCCGGGCGGCCGCAACTGCTCGATATGTACTACCGCACGCCAGCCGAAGATCCAGCCGGTCTCGACGACGATAGTGATGGCTGCTCGGCCATGGCGGTGGAAGAGAGTGCGGGTGCTGCGGCCGGCGGCACTTCATCGATCACCTCAGGGTATTCCCGCGCATTGGAAGAGCAACTTGCGAAGGACCGACGCGACGTGCTCGCGTTTCGTCTTGCCCGCGAACCGGACCTGGCGCTGGACCTGGCGATGTTCGTCCTCGCTTGCTGCGTTGCCAAGCCGGGCCATCTGGCCGCGACCGGTTGCACCATTCGTCTGTGTGACGCGGCCGATCCCAAAGGTCTCGGCAAAGTGCCGCCGTCGCACGCCGCGCAGGCCCTGGCGTCCCATGCCGCAGGATTGCCGCGGTCGTGGAGTGAGAGCGAGGACGCGTTCCAATCTTTCCAAGCCTTCCGGGCACTGGATTGGGCCGAACGCCTGTCGTGGCTGGCGCTTGCCGTTGGTTGCGGCCTGACCGCGAGCCTGGCCAGTGGGGCGCACGAACGGCCATTTCACACGCAGTTGGGGGCGATGATCGGCATTGCGGTGGCCGATGTCTGGCGACCGACCGCCGAGGGTTTCTTCGACCGTTTACGCAAGGCGCAGATTCTCGATGTCTTGCGCGAAATCGATCCCGAACTGCCGGCACGGCACAGCGCAAGCAACAAGGCCGAACTGGCCGGATTTGCCGCGCGGCTCTGTGCGGGGGAAACCATCGTGGAGGCCGAGGTCAAGCAGCGCGCGCTCGCCTGGGTGCCGTCTGCTCTCGCGTTCGGTGCCGCTCCTTGCGCCCCAAGCGATGGGTCGCCGCTCGAGCAGGATGGCGAAGCGCCGGCCCAAGCCGCCTGATTGTCAACCAGATGTCCCGCCAGCGGGGGCCGCGCGCGGCCCCCGCTGGTCTTTGTGCGCCTCCGGCCGGGGGCGCCCTTGCAGGAGATTGCTCATGTCTTCGCGTCATGACGTATATGCCCAGGTTACTGCAGAACTGGTCGCTGCCATCGAGGCTGGCGCCGGCGAATGGCGCATGCCCTGGCACCATGATGGGGCCGCTATGACCCGGCCTGAGAACGTCGCGACCGCCAGGCGCTATCGCGGCATGAATGTCCTGGTGCTGTGGGCCGCAGCGCAGAACCGGGGCTACAACAGCGGTCAGTGGGGCACCTATCGCCAGTGGCAGGCACTCGGCGCGCAGGTTCGCAAAGGAGAGCGGGGAACTGCGGTCGTGCTGTGGAAGCCGATCGCCGACCGGCAGGAAGCCGGTGGTGCCGATGGGCAGACTGCGCCAGGTCGCATGTTTGCGCGCGCTTTCACGGTGTTCAACCTGGCGCAGGTTGATGGTTACCAGCCCAAGGCGGTGCCGGTCCTTCCCGAAACCGAACGGGTTGCGCATGCCGAGGCATTCGTCGCCGCGCTTGGCATTCCGGTGCGGGAAGGGGCGTGGGATGCCCATTACCGGATCGACCTCGATGCGATCTTCATGCCGCCGTTTTCGGCATTCCGCAGTCCGGTCGACCACGTCGGCACGTTGCTCCATGAATGCGGCCATGCCACCGGGGCAGCGCATCGGCTCGATCGGCGGTTCCAGGACCGGTTCAAGGAAGACTGGCTGCCGATCGAAGAGGCTTGCGCCGAATTCACCGCATCGTTTGTTCTGGCCGACTTGGGATTGGCCCATCACCCCCGCCGTGACCATGCCGCCTATATTGCCTCTTGGTTGTCGCTGCTCCAGCATGATCCCAGGGCGATCTTTACCGCTGCCAGCAAGGCGCAGCAGGCAGCAGACTGGATGTGGGCGCATCAGCCCCAGGTCGAGGCCTTGGCGGCATGACGCGGCCGGTCTGCGAACGGAGATTCCGCCGAAGATGGCGACGGGCCCTGCGGCGGATGACTAAGCGCCAGCGCGCGATCTTCATCGCCATGCGCTTTGAGGGGGCTTCGTACCAGGACCTTGCCGAGCGCCATGGCCTTTCCGTGGAGGAAGTGCAGGGGGAATTGGCGTGTGCGCTTTCGTGGCTTTCGCGAGCAGTCTATGGGCACTGGTGGCAGCGCTGGTGGCCATGGTGAAAAATTCAGGCCGCCCGATGACTTGCCATCGGGCGGCCATCGCGACAGGGTGCCGCTATCATGCGCAGCGATCTCGACCATCTTCCCGCCAACAAGCAGCGCGAGCTTGAGCGCGTGGTGCAGATCGTCTTCGAGGAATTCGAGGACGCCCTGGCTCTGGCTTCGCACGAGTGGAAGAAGAAGGGCCGCATTCTCAAGGTCATTCTCTACGGCAGCTATGCGCGCGGCGGCTGGGTCGACGAACCCCACA
>Ga0070669_100000462_pt1 | contig 30817 bp, 26 predicted proteins | sample KBSS53metaG_FD_64680 | JGI IMG/M metagenome (GOLD analysis project Ga0070669, IMG submission 64680) | Switchgrass rhizosphere microbial communities from Kellogg Biological Station, Michigan, USA - KBS S5-3 metaG | ecosystem: Host-associated > Plants > Roots > Rhizosphere > Soil ...
CCCACCGGCGGCGACGAGCCTGACTTCGGCCGGCTCGATCCGTACGTGACGCAGGTGCTGTCGGTGCTGATTCCCGACACCGCGCTGCGTCTGGTCAACGTCAATCTCCCCGCGGAGCCGACGGGGCTGTGCTGGGCGCGTCAGGCGGTGCGTCACTACGACGGGCGCGTGGTGCCTGACGAAGACCCGATGGGCCGGAAGATGTACTGGATCAGCGTGCGACCGGTGGAGGAGGTCGAGGAAGAGACGGACCTCTGGGCGGTGCGGCATGGGCTCGTCGCGTTGACGCCGCTGCGGCTGGATCTGACGGACCACGAGGCGTTGTCGGGCGCCAGAACGCGGATGCCGCTGCCGGACGGGCAGCCGATCGACTGGGCGCCTGCGAGCGCCTAACGCCGCATTCGCGGTGGCGGCGAGACGGACGCCGCAATCCGCGAGGCGGCGCGGCGATTCGGGAGACCCATGGCGCGCGAAAGCTTGGTGTAACAGATGCGCGGCCGCGGGAAATCGGGTGAGGCACTCATCATCTACCTGGACAACCGTGAACGGTGTGGTCAAGTTTCGTTGCTTCTGGGCTTAGAGGCTCGACCGAGAGCGAGTGGGTCGCGCGCCACCTCGAGTCGTTAGGTCACGAGGTGATCGTCGCTGACCCGGGCTTCGCGCCGATGTACGCCACGCGCTCGCGGCGGGTGAAGACCGACAAGCGCGACGCCCGCGCATTGTGCGAGGCCGGCCGGCTCGGCGCGTACAGACGATGCCGATGATCGGGCCGGTGACGGCGCTCGGGTTCGTCGCCGCCCTCGACGACATCGCGCGCTTCGAGGGCCCGCACCAGGTCGCCGCGTACCTCGGGCTCGTGCCGAATGAGCGCAGCTCGGGCGAGCAGCAGCATCGGGGCCGCATCACCGAGCGCGGCGACTCGCGCACGCGGTGGCTGCTCGTCGAGGCGGCGTGGCGCATCCGGCGCTCCAAGACCCGGCGCTGGCGCCGCTCAACGCGTGCGCCGAGCGGATCGCGGCCCGCCGCGGCAAGCGCGGCGCCACGCTGCGCCACGCTGCGGCCCGCCTCCGCGCCGGCCTCCCGTCACCGGTTGCTGCCTAACGTTTGCCAAAACGGAGTTCGACGTCCCGTCCGTTGAGATGAGGTGACCGACCCGGACGCGGAGAGCGCGACGCAGCTCATGGCCGCCGTGCGAGGCCGACGTTCAGTTTGGCGCCTCCCGTCCACCGGATCACACCCTGCGCCGCCGAGTCGCTCGCCGATGGTCGAGCGCGTACAGAAGCCTGAGCGGCATCTCGCTCGCGGACGATCAACAGATGCAGCACCCGACGGTCACGCACACATTCGTGCTTGACACGAGACGCCGCTTCACAGAAGCCGCGAGTGCACCTGCGAAGAGGCAGCGCCGCAGGCGCTGCTTCCATAGCGCCCTCGACGGCTCCGACGCGCGTTGGCACTGTGAACAGTAGCCCGGCCGCTCCGCGGCGCGCCGACCAGGTCGGCGAACCCGCGACAGGCACGCCGTCGAACGTCAACGTGCACCGCCTGACGGCCTCCCCGATCGGTGTGTCGCGGCCTAACGCCGGAAGTTAGTTGCGAGCGTAGTATCACCATTGCGGCGTAGCCGCCTGCATGGCCACTCGGTCCTGTGGGCCGTTTTTCGGCTCGACCGTCGCTCGACCATCACGAACGTAGGGCTCGCACTTCGTGAGCCGCGTCGAGTTCGTCCGCACGTCGAATGTGCCTCTCCATGATGCGCGCCAGGTGCCTTACGACCGTCCTCGCGCTCAACGCCAGCAGTCGCTGGTGCGCCGCCGTGAGCGGCAAGATGTCAATGAGCTCCTCCAGTTCCCGGCCGTGCGCGATGTCAATGGTGGCATGACGATAGAACGTGCGCAGCGAGTCTCGCGGAACGCCAGCGGAGTGCACCATCCAGTCGAGCAGCTTTTCGGTCGGCGGACTCCGTTCGATTACGTAGAAGTATGCCAGTGCCGCTACCGGATGGGTGTGCAGAATCCAGAAGTGGACTGTTCCAAGCAATTCGGCGATTTCCGGTAGAGGAGGATCGGCGAGGTCTCGCTCCCGGTCGATACCGACAACCGGCAGGTCCTCCCACAGCCAGAGGTCATGACCGGCTTCCTCCTTGATGTGCCGCGTCCAGTACTCGACAAGCCGATCGGCTACCGGACAATCGGACGCCAGCGCCGTGCTGCGCAAGCGCGCCGCTTCCATCAGCGCGCTTGCGGTACGCATCGCGTGGTACACGCCGATCAGGTATTCCGGGAAAACCCGCAGCAGCGCTGGATGACTGAGAAACCGCAGCACCGTGATATCGAGGTACCCTCGTTCCCTCGCGATGACTTGGTCCAGGTTGGCCCGGTTCGAACCGATCACGCTGGCTCCTAGATCATCTGGCCATTGGTGACCTCTCCGACTGCTGCCTGAACCTGGATCAAGGTTTCAATTTGGGCTTGCGTGAGGTTCTCGATCGCCGCTTTCTGCTGGTTCGACAGCCCCTCCGCTGCTTGGTCGTTGATACAGTTGCCGTTGAGTAGTGCCTGAAGCTTTGGACCGTACGGCATGGTGATTCCTCCGCTGAACTGGAGTGAGTGAGAACTACGCCGCGCAGCGTGTTACGGCGCCGGAACACGATCTTTCACGCGCGGAGATGCAGCCACTTCGACTTGGTGACCTTCATCAAAGAGAGAAAGCGCGGATCGGTGTGGAGCGACTTGAGTAACGGATCGCGTTCGGCGAGGAGGGGAAAGTTCCAGAATCCCTGACGCACAGCGTTTTCCACCCAGTCCGTCGCCTGCGCATAGTCACCCATCATCGCGTAACACTGGGCAAGGGTCCATGAGTACTGCAAATCGTGGCGCGACTGCTCGATCACCTCGGGCGTCAGCGCCTCACGCGCGAGCTCAGGCGCCGCCTGCACCGCTCGACAAAATGTGCGCGCCAACCCGGCGAAGTAGCTGCCGGGAACGTAGGTGCTCACCTCCTCCAGTACCTCGCACGCGCGCGCATTCTCTCTGGCCATCGCGAGTGCCTGGCCATATGCGATGCTCGTGATCGGGTTCTGTGGCTCGAGCTCATGGGCCTTTGCCAGCCACGGAAGCGCACGTTGCGGATCTCCATCGAGGACATCGAGGAAGCCAGGCACAAGGTGGTGCAGTGGCGTGAGCGGATCGATGTCCAGCAGTCGGATGGCAAGCGCGTAGCCAGACGATGGACGTCCGACGAACCCATAAATGATCGACAGCCAGAACAGGGCGTCGGGATCGTTCGGGTTGGCGTCCAGCGCAGCCTTCAGATGATCGATGGCGACCTGCGGATCTCCCTTGGCGTGTATCTCGATTAGCCCCAGAAGGCGCCGAGCTTCGGGCGAGTCCGGGTCGATCGCCATGATCCGGTCGGCACACTCCCGAGCACGCTGGAAGTAGTGGGGCTCGGCGCTTATTCCGGCGTTCACGTATTGCCAGTACACGTAACCCATCGCTGACCAGAGCGCGACGCTATCGCCGTCTATCTCGGCAGCCTTCTTCAAGTAATCGAGCGCCAGGTCGAGAGCGGGTCCGGTGAACGTGTAGATCTCCTGCTTCGCGCGCAGGTAATACTCGACCGCGCGCGTGTTCGTGATTCGGTGCTCGTTGAGGCGCTTCCGCTCACTCGCACTGATCTGCAGCGCTAGTGCATCGACCACCGCGCGTGAAATCGTCTTCTCTAGCTCGAAAAGCCCTTGCAGGACTCCCTCGTAACTCTGCCCCCAAACAAGTTCCTCGGTTTCTGCCGCGATCAACCGTGTCGCCACACGAATCGCGTCACCGGCTCGTTGCACCGAGCCCTCAAGCACGTACTTGACGCCGAGATCCTTCCCCAATTCATGGGCGCTTTTTGCCGTGCCCTTGAGATGGACAGCGGACGTATGTGAGATGACTCGCAACGCCGCGAGTCCGGAGAGACTCGTTATGATCTCGTCCGTCAATCCGCGGGCGACGTAATCCTCTCCTGCAGCGGGGGAAAGCTGTGCGAAGGGCAGGACGAGTACACCCGGCCGGCTCCCCGGTGCCGCCTTCCTGGACGTGGCTCGCGGTGGAGCCGACGCACTCGACCCGTTCCGCGCGCGTGCCTCGGTTTCGATTTCGGCGAGCTCAGCCGCGAATTCCGCGAGATTTCCGTGACGGTCGGATGGATCCTTTGCGAGCGCCTTCTCGATCGTGCGTTGGAGCGGCGCCGGAACCGTGGGCCTCGCGCTCCGAATCGACGGTATCGGACTCATGACGTGGCGTGTCAGGACAACGCGCGGTGACGGACCCGAATACGGCGGTTCCCCGGCGAGCATTTCGTACAACACACATCCGAGGCTATACAGATCCGTGCGCGCATCGGGCGTACTCGAAGGGATGCCCTGCTCCGGACTCATGTACGCTGGCGTTCCGACGACAAGCCCGGACTCTGTGATCTGGTCCGTGGCTGCTTCCTGTATGCCGCGCGCGATTCCGAAATCGGCGATCTGCGCGACTTCCCCTGAAATCAGGATGTTCTCGGGTTTGATGTCGCGATGGACGATGCCTCGCGCGTGCGAATAACTCAGTCCGCTCGCGACCTGCCGCGCGATGCGTATGGCGTCAGCGATCGGCAGCATCCCTTTGGTCGAGAGGAGATCACGGAGACTCGCTCCTTCGACAAAAGGCATCGTGAAGTACAGAAGCTCGTCCGCTTCTCCAGAATCGAAGAGGGGGAGGATATGTGGGTGGTGAAGGGTCGCCGCAATCGCGATCTCTCGGCGGAAACGGGCAGTGGTGAGCAACGCCGTTAGCTCGGGCCGGAGAACTTTCAACGCTACCTGGCGACGGTGCTTGTGCTCCTGGGCAAGGAACACGGACGCCAGACCACCCCTCCCGACCTCACGATCGATCGTATAGAGGCCCTGCAGGGCCGCTCCCAAACGTTCCCGCAAGTCGCTCAAGAGGAAGACCGGAAAATCGCGCGCCATCTCAACGGGATCGCGATGGAGCGATATCGCGAGATACCGAGTCGCTCCAGGCGTCAGTGAACATCAGGCTCTCGACCGCGAACAACACTACTTCGGCAAGGAGCCTCCGGCCAGATACGCATCAGTGACCGTGAACGGAACCTCGAACCGCGCGACATCGCTCGGTGCAGCCGCGCCCATCCGCGAGCGAGGCGCTTCATTCACCAGGTCGGGGAGCGTATCAGGCTTATCCATTGATCGATGTGTGTGGCAACCTGGCAACCCTGTATCTCGATCTTCGCAGGCGTGAGGGGGTGCCCAATCCGCTGGTGCGTCCCGACCTTCAGGAACGTGATGTCCCCCACCCACGCTTGGTTGGGAGCGGTGACCGACATGCCCAGAGCCGGTTTGGGATGGCGCGCATATAGGTGGTGGATGTTCGCCTTCGCGCGGTAGCCGCGCACGGCCTTCGCGCGCAGCCCGGCCGCGCTCATGAGGCGCGCGACACGGCGGCGGCTGACCGCCCATCCGGCGTCGACCAGCGCGCGATGCAGGCGGGGCTGCCGTAGCGCTCCCGGTGGCGAAAGAAGAGGCGCGTGATCTCCGCGGAGAGTACCCGGTCCTGCTTCGCGCGGTCGCTCTCCGGGCGGCGCAGCCAGGCATAGAACCCGGTCGGCGTCACCTGGTAGCGCCGACAGAGCGACACGACGCTAAACCGCGCGCGCTGCGTGTCGATGAAGGCGAACGTGTCGCCTTTCGTGCGGAGCAGCACCGGATGGCTTTTAGGCGGTCGTGCTCCTCCTGTAGCTCGGCGTACTTCCGCTCGAGCGCCTGGAGCTGGGCGATCTCCCGCGCCGGCCCGGGGGGCGGTGCCTTCCACGCCTTCCCGCGAAGCTAGCCGTCGCGCACGTCCTTCCGCCACTTGGACAGCATGAGGGGATGAATCGCGAGCGTTTCTGGTTAGGTGGAAGTGTCAATGAAAGTGGTGCAAGAACCCTTGTCAGTTTCAGCGTTCGTTAGGCCGGCCGCTTCGAGATGGTCGCGTTGGCGTTTTCGAACCGACGACCAACGAACTAAAAGGGCGAACGCGCTTTGGGCCCGGCGAGCATTCTTCACGAAGCGGCGATTCAGGGGAATGAGAACGCGGTGAGGTTCCTCATCGATCACGGTGCCGATCTGACGATGACGGACTACCGCTATCAGTCCAACGCCGAAGGATGGGCACGGTACGGATCACATGATGAGCGGATGGCGGACTTGTTGGCGGCAGCTGCCGCGGACCGCGCTCATGAGAACGCGTAGCGATCGCTCGCAAGCTCTTCGCGAACTCTGCTAGCGGCGCCAGATCCTGAGTCTGGTGCCCCGAATGCGTGGTTTTACGGCGCACACATGGAAAGTGTGTTCAGATGAAGGCTGGCAAAGCGAAGGTGCGCGTTGGCGGCCTAACGAGCGTTAGGCGGCAGATCGGGGGTTGTTGAACGGGGTCCGCCCGTCTGTTCTGGCAGCCTGACGACGGAATCGAACTGAAGCATACCCATCCACCGCCGACGCCGCGACGTCGCGTGCTCGAGTACCACCAAGCCACGCTATCAAAGTCCAACTGGTCAGCGCGAGCCGGGGGCTGATAATACGGCGGTCTTTGTTTGCCTGGAGAACGGTGCACGGGGAGGAGAGGCGGATGCCATGATTCGACGACTTCTGCTTGCCACGTCGCTACTGCCATGGGGTGCGGGATGGGCTCAACAGCCCGCCGCTGCCGCGCCAGCGGACACCGCGCAGGCGCCCCAATGGTCGATTCCCGAGCGCCGCCTTGATCTCTATGCCGGGCTCAGGTCAAACGGCGGCACCAACTTCATGTTGGGCGCGAAGTACTCGCGCCGGCTACCCTCGAAGAGGAATTTGGCCGGCGCTGGATTCTTCGAGGTCGCCTTTGCCGACCCCACCGAATATCTGTTGGGGGCCCTGCTCCAGTATATGCCGCTGAACCGGATGCTTCTGGAAACGGGTCCCGGCGTCGCCCTCGATGGGGGCAGCGATTTCTTCTGGCGCGTGAGCGGGGAATACGAGCTGCAGATCCGTCGATTGTTTCTGATACCGAAGGTCTACGTTGACTTCGTGCATAGCTCGACCGTGGTCGGCTATGGGCTCGCCATCGGTCGCCGCTGACGAGCGGCCGGGACTGGCGGACGAGGTTCAATGGCTTCCCATGGTTGACGTGCGTCGGCGTCGCGGCAGCCGTTAGGCGGCGATCCCCGCGCGTAGCCCGCACCGTATGCCCTCGCTGAACCAGTGGCTGCGATGGCTGGAGCACCAGCCTAACGCCTGGAGTTGAGCCGCGACCGAAGTATCACGGCGCAGTCAGGGTGTGCCGCGCATCATTGGCGCGGGCGTGGGGTCACACCATGTACGGCGCAACCGCCGGACGCGGTCGGCGCACCCACGGGGCCGCACGTCATCGGGTTGAAAGGCGCGGGCGGCGCGAGGTTGACGATCGACCGCAGCTCGAGATTGTGCGCATTCACGACCGCGACGTTACCCGCGGCGCGGAGGCCGACCGGCAGCACGTTCCCGTAGTTCGGCTCGCCGCCACCGAACGCGTCAGGCTGGTTGTTTCCGACGCCCGGTATCTGGTCGAAGCGCAGGGTGGCGAGCTTGGCCACCGGCGTGGTGGTCAGATCGATGACGATGACCTCGTCCGAAAGCGGCGAGCTACCGAAACCGCGCGTCCCATCGGCGGTCATGGCAAAGCTGTGCCACGATGCCGCGCCGACGGCGCCGCGATCGATCAACGTCTCGGTCGTCATGTCCAGTGTGTAGATGTGGCCCCCGCTGCCCGCGGAGGCGATGACGACGTGATCGTCGTCGCTCTTGATCATGCCGCAGGCGATGAAGCCGTCCGTTGGGATCTGGGAGAGCAGCGTCATCGATGGCACGTCGACGACGGCAATGCCATTCGGGTTGAGCGAGACGAATGCGCGCCGGCTGTCGGCACGGAACGCCGTGCAAACGGGCGCCTTGCCGGTCGCCGTACCGATGTCGAGGCTCGGGCCCACCGACCAGCTTCGGTTGGCTTCGTCCACGACCATCCTGGTGAGCGCCCTGGCGCCGATGATCGAGACGAGGGCCGTCGCGCCGTCGGGCGACACCTTCACCTGGTGCACGAGCGTCGGGGCGAGTTGGACGCTGTAGGCGACCTGTCTCGTGTTGGCATCGATGATGTAAACCTTGCCGTCAGTCATGCCGCCCACGTACGCGAAGTCGGGGGAGTGGAAGGTGACAATGTGGGGCCCGGCTCCGGAGGGCAGGTCGATCTTATCAATCGGAGACAGATTTTCGAAGTTGCGGATGAAGATCACGCTGCTCCCCTGACTCGTCACCCACAGCTCTTTGGGCATCTTGACCCCGGCCCGGTCTCTCGACGTCTGAACCTCCCGGGGGCGCACCTGGCTGACGTTTGTCGCGTCGTCACAGCCCACCACGGACTGACTCAGTCCCGCCAGGGTCGCCCAGACGATCTGCCGCGCTCCCACTCCATGCCTCATCGCCATTGTACCTCCCCGATGCATAGCATCGACACAGTCTTACCGGCGAGGATACCGCGAAGGCGCAACGACACAAAGCCCAAAAAGTGAACCGCGGCGCGTTAGGCGGTGGGTGCTCCCGCGAAGCGCGTCACGCCGAGGCACTCGCAGAGCGCGCGACGATGGCGAGGCGCGCCGCTGAGCGCGATGCCGCCCGCCTTGACTGCCTGCAGCAGTTGAAGTTGCCCGAGGCAGACGCGCGCGAGCACTTCCGTTTCGGCATGTACCTCGACATCCACGTCGAAGCCCGGGTCGAGCAGGCAAAGATCGACATCCGGTTGCTTCAGCACGAGCCAGTACTGGCGCTTCGCCTCTCGCCGAAAGCGAAAGAGCGCGACCATCCGCTTTGCCGGGATCTCCTCTCTCCGCACCATGCGGCGCAGCGCCCACATCAGAAAGTCCGGGTCGAGGTGCTCCTCGGTGAGGTCCTTGCTCGCCCAGCGGTAGCCCCACGTGCCGAGCGCATCGACGACCGCCCCCAGCGCGCGCCCCGCCTCGGTGAGTTGATACTCGCAGCCTCGGCGTCCGGGTACGGCGCACTTGTCGATGATGCCGCTTCGCTCGAGGGAGACCAGTCGCTGCGCCAGCAGATTGCGCGACATGCGCGGGACGCCATGGTGGATGTCGCTGAACCGCCGTCCGCCGGCGAGCAACTCCCGGAGGATGAGTGGCGTCCATCGTTCCGCGAAGATCTCGGCCCCCAGTGCCACAGGGCAGAACTGTCCGTACTTCGTCATGTCTCGAACGTCTAGGGCGCGACAAATCGCCGCGCTTCGTCGAGCTCCGCCTCGCGACCTGATCCCGCCGCCACCGCCAGCAGCTCCTTATAGAAAGCGCGCGCGGCTGTCGTCTCGCCGGCCGCCGCGGCGGCGCGCGCGGCGCCGAGAAGACTGTTGAATCGTTTTGGATTCAACTCCAGCGACGTCCGATACATCGCGAGCGCTTTCGCGGCGTTGCGCTGCTCCAGCAGGAGATCGCCCCACAGTTCGTACGCGGGCACCGTCGGACCCGGAGTCACGGCGTGCTTCGGTGTGGCTCGCTCCAGCTCGGCCGCCTCGCGCATCCGCGCACGACTGGACGCCGTGTCGGTTTGTGCGTGGGCAATCCAGGACTGCAGCTCCAGCTCGAGGATGCGAATGTTACGCACGAACAGATCTTCGCCGCCGCTCCGGGCGACCGCGCCAAGCGTGGCGAGTCTGCTCGCGGCCACGCCAGCCTCGCCGATGATACCTTCGTGCGCCGCGCCGATTCCCTTGGCGAACCAGGTCACGGCTTCCGGCCAGGCGAACCCGTCCCAATCGAGCCCCGGCGTCTCGCGCGGAGTGAGCGATCGCGCCTCGCCCCACGCGCGTCGTTCCAGGGCGTAGCGTGCTCGCGTCGAGGCGAGGTGAAACGCCGTCTTGAACGTGGGCTGCAGGTTCCGCGTCTCGTGCAAGCGCTTCACTTGTGCCGCTGCTTCTTCGTCGGCGCCTGTCTGCAGGTACGCGTACACGAGGTACTCGACCGCGTGGGGAAATTCGTCCCAGACGTATTGGCCACGATTTCCGGCAGGGTGCTCCAACGCCGCCTGCGCGGCGAGCAGGTTCCCACGGATCACTCCGTTCCAATCACCGAGTCGCGTATAGATGTGCGTCGGCATGTGCAGCGCGTGCGGATTGCGCGGCGCGCTGGCTTCGTATTTCCGGACGACCTCGAGTGACGCGCGCTCCCGCCCCGGCGCGTCGCTCGCATGCACCAGGTAGTGCAGCGCGCCGGGATGCGCCGGGTTTTGCTCGTAGACGGCTGCCAGAATGTCGGCGGCGCGTTGCGAGTGCGCGATCACGGATCGGTCGTCCGGGGGCGCCGCGGCTAGATGCGCGAGAGCAAAGAATGCGGCCACGTCCTGATCACGCGGGTACGCGGCGTACGCCAACGCCATGGCCGCCTCCCACCGGCGAATGCGTCGCCAGTAGTCCGCCGATTCTGGCTCGCGGAAGAACTCCGCCGTTGCGTCCACGAGCAGGCGCTCGCGGGCGGACATGCCGCCGCGAGCTCTTGCCGTTTGCACGAGGTTCCAGCCCTGCCGCAGCTCCGCCGGTCCGGGTCGCGTCGGCCAGAGCGGCTGGAACAGCGTCATCGCGACTCCCCAATGCGCCATCGCGCACGCCGAGTCGATCTGCGCGGTCCGCTGAAATGACTCCCGTGCGCGCGGGTACGTCATGTGGTGCAGTAGCGCGACGCCGCGATTGAACTCGGTCCGTGCATCCGGGGAACAGGAGACATGGAAATCCACTGGACCCATCGCGTGTTCAATGATCGGCACCGTTTGCGTCTTTCCTTTCTCCCCGATATAGACGACCAGCAACCGCGCCCGCGCCACGCGGCTGGCGTTACGTGCGATGCCGTGAACTGTTCCCGGTGCCTCCCACCAGCTATCACCGACGTTGTGGATCTGTACCGGGCCGCTGTCGAATTGATTCTCAACCGTTCCTTCGAGGACGTACGCGAAGACGGCCACATCATGCCGATGCCGGGGCGCACCGGAGTTCGGCGGGAGGACGATGGCCGCCGCTTGGACCTCGCGGAAGTCACCGGTCGGGAGAGCTCGCATGACGAGGTCTGTGCGAGTTACCGACTGGTCTCCCGGCTGCTGCTGGGCTGAGGCAGGTGCGATCATCGCGAAACTCGCGAGACCCGCGAGGAGAATTGCAGGAATCGAGACCCTCATACGATGAACTCCATCCAGAGGTTGACACACGCTGACAATAGCCCTATTGTACCGATCGTTCGGTACAATAACGGACCCTGGTTCATCGATCAAGTCCGACCTGTTACGAAGGTGGCCATGACACCCGGTCCTTTTCACGAGGGCGAGCGATACGTACAGGAACGCGCCGGCGAGCGGGAAGTCGCCGTGCGCAACGGGTGGTTGGTCGCCGAGGCGATCCCGGTTCGAGCGATCCCCTTCCTCGCCCAGCAGCGGATGCTTGCGATCGGAAGCGTCGATGAGCACGGGGCGGTCTCCGCCTCCGTGGTCTTCGGAGTGCCGGCGTTCGCGTACAGCCCCGACGGTCTATCGGTGGTCCTCGATCGAACCCGGACCCACGCCAGTCCCGGCGACCCGGTCTGGAACAATCTCCGCGTCGGCGTCGCTGTAGGACTGCTGGCGATCGAGCTCGGTTCGAGACGCCGGCTCCGGATCAATGGAGTCGTGAGCACCCTCGATGCGGCGCGGATCGAAGTGAGTGTTCGTGAGGCGTATCCCAACTGCCCCAAGTACATCCAGCGTCGTCACCTCCGCGAGGAGCCGGGGATTCGTCGCAGCGAGTCACAACCGCACGCGAGCGGCGTCTCGCTGGACGAGGCGCGGTCGCTCGTGGTCGAGCGAATCGATACGTTCTTCGTGGCCAGCCGGCATCCCACGCGCGGGTTGGACGTCTCCCATCGTGGCGGCACCCCGGGTTTCGTCCGCGTCCTGGATCCGATCCGACTGCGCATCCCGGACTACGGCGGCAACGGCATGTTCAATACGCTTGGCAACTTCACGGTCGACGATCGCGCAGGTCTCGTCTTTGTAGATTTCGACCGCGGGAGCCTGCTTCAGATGACGGGAACAGCTGCCGTTCACTTCGACGAGGCTGAGGATCCTCGGCAGCCGACGGGAGGCACTGGCCGCTATTGGGATTTCCACGTCGACCGCTGGCTCGAGTCAGCGATTCCGACGCCGATCGCGTCGGAGCTTCTGGATTATTCAGTGCACAACCCAACCGCACCCGCGTAATCGGAAGGATGCCGGCTCCTCTCGCCACCAGGACTGAAGTTCTCGACCGGATCATGGAGTCGTTCCGAAAGGACGGCTACGATGGCGCGTCGCTCGAGACGATCTCCAAGCGAGTCGGGCTCGGCAAGTCGAGCCTCTACCACCACTTTCCCGGTGGAAAGGAGGAAATGGCTCTCGCGGTGCTGGCCCACCTGAACGAAGGGTTGCGCAAGACATTCGATGCCGTGAAAGCCGAGCCGCATCCGAAGAAGAAGCTCGATCTCATTCTAGACGCGATCGACGCCTTGTACGAGGGTGGAAAGAAGGCGTGTCTCCTGGCGCGGCTCGGTGCCAGCGTAGACCGGGCGCGCTTCGGCGCGCCGCTCAAGGCCACGTTCAGCGGCCTGATGTCCGTACTGGCGGACATCGGCCGTGCGGCGGGGTTGACCGCGCCCACTGCGCGTCACCGTGCGGAGCAGGCCATCGTGCGGATCCAGGGTGCGCTCGTGGTATCGGCGGCGATGGGTGACCCGAGTGTCTTCGATCGTACGCTCGGCGAATTGCGAACTACACTGCTCCTTCCTGACCGCAGACGGTAGCGCTTCGTACGTATGTGCCTAACGCCCAGCTGAAGCCGATCGCTACCGCGCATCCCGACAGGAGAATCGTTGGTCCAGCATGACGGAGGGCTCGCGTGCCGCGAGCTCACGCGCATGCCCGCCGGGGGTCAGTCCGAAACTGTGAGCGCGACCGCGAAGCGGTTCGGTCTTCATGGTCACGCCTAACGCATGCTGATCCACCGTCATGGCCATTCCCGAAGGGCGGCGAGGCTTCCGCGTTAGGCGATCCATCGACGGGAGGCGCCCGAGGCCGGGGTTCGCCGCCACCGCCCCGACTCCCAACGCGCTGCGCCGCCCGTGCGTATCCTAAGACCTCACTGACACAACCCTACCAGGCCCCCCGATGCGACTGATCCGCTCGTCAGCCTCGGCACTGCTCCTCGCAGTGCTCCCGCTCCCCATGCTCGCCCAGTCCGCCGCCCCGAAAAAGGCCCTCACCCAGGCCGATTGGGACCGCTGGCGCGCCATTCAGAACCCCACCCTGTCCAACGACGGGAAGTGGGCCGCCTACACCCTGAGCCCCCAGGTCGGTGACGGCGAGTTCGTCGTCCGCGCCACGTCGGGCACGACTGAATACAGGGTCCCGGTCGGCTACATCGGGCGCCCCAACAACGTCCCCGGCGCCCTCCGCCCACCGCAGACCCCCCCGGGAGCCGGCGGCGGTGGACGCGGGGGCGGCGGACGCTTCGGCGGCGGCGCCGGACCCGCGTCGCCCTTCTCCGCCGACAGCCGATACGCGTTCGTCATCGCGCAGCCTAATAAGGAAGCGGTCGAGAGCGCCCAGCGCGCCGCCCGAGCCGCCCGTGCCACGGGAGGTGCCGGAGCTGCGGCGGCCGACACCACTGGCGGAACGCCTTCGCTCGTGATTGTCGCGCTCGCCGACGGGAAGACCACCACCATCGCCGGCGTCCGCAACTTCCGCCTCCCCAAGGACAACGGGAAATGGCTCGTCTACTCGGCCGCTGACACCTCGCGGCGCGCGGCGGGTGACTCCGCCAACCGCGGCGCGGGCGGCGCGCCGAACCGAGCCGGCGGTGCTGGCGGCCGGCCGGGCGGCGGCCCCGGAGCCAACCGCGACCGCCGCCAGTACGGCACCTCGATCGTCCTCCGCAACCTTGATAGTGGCGTGGAGCAGAAGATCGACGACGTCCTCGCCTACACGTTCGACGACAGCGCCAAGGTCCTGGCCTACACCGTCGTCTCGCGCGACTCGACCAAGGACGGCGCCTACATCCGCAACCTCGCTGCCGGCACGACACAGACCCTGCTCGCCGGACGCGGCAACTACCGCGCGTTCACGTTCGACCAGAAGCAGCAGCAGTTCGTCTTCACGTCCGACCGCGACGAGTTCGGCAAGTCTAACGCACGCTCGACGGTCTACTACGGCACCCTCAAGGGTGGCAAGGCCGAGTCGCTGGTTGCCTCGAGCCTGCTGCCGAAGGACATGCACGTCGCGGACAACGGGTCGATCTCGTTCACCCGCAGCGGCACCGCACTGCTGCTGAACATCGCGCCGCCACCAGTCGATTCCATTCCCGCGGACTCGCTCGTCGGCAAGTCGCAGTTCGACCTCTGGCACTACAGGGACCCGCAGCTTCAGCCGACGCAGAAGCTCCAGGTCGCGCGCGAGCGCAACAAGAGCTACCAGGCGATCTACAACCTCGCCACGAAGAAGCTCGTGCAGCTGACGACGGACTCGATGCCTAACGTCCTCGTCTCCGCCGACGGCCGCTCGGGGCTCTCGTCCACCTCCGTCGCCTACGACATCCAGCGCATGTGGGGCGACGACGGCAACGACGTCTACGTCGTCGACCCGAACACCGGCACGCGCAAGCTGGTCAAGCAGAAAATCTCGGGCCAGGCACAGCTCTCCGACGACGGCAAGTTCATCATTTTCTTCGACAACGGCGTCTGGTACACTCACCAGATCGCCACTGGCAAAACTGTTGATATTACGACTCCCGTGAAGGGCGTGCATTTCGACCAGGAGACGTGGAGCACGCCCGACACGCCGGCCGCCTGGGGCGTTGCCGGCTGGACGAAGGGCGACCGCTCGGTGCTCCTGTACGATCGCTTCGACATCTGGGAGCTCGACCCCACCGGCGCGAAGCCGGCCGTCGTCGTCACGGACTCGTTAGGCCGTCGCGAGAGTCTCGTGTTCCGCCTCGTGGACCTGGCCCGCGCCGATGAGGACGACCGCGCGATCGACCCGGCGAAACCACTCATGCTCCGCGCGTTCAGCGAGGTCACCAAAGCCTCGGGCTTCTACCGCGATCGCCTCGGCGCCAGAGCCGAGCCGGAGAAGATCGTCATGGGCGACCTCGCGTACGGCGTGCCGCAGAAGGCACGCGACGCCGACGTCTACATGGTCACGAAGAGCACGTTCATCGACTTCCCGAATCTCTGGGTGGGCCCGAACCTGACGTCGCTCACGAAGATCTCGGACGCGAACCCGCAGCAGAGCCAGTACAACTGGGGCACCGCGGAGCTCGTGACGTGGACCTCGTCCGATGGCGTGCCCCTCCAGGGCATCCTCTACAAGCCCGAGAACTTCGATCCGAAGAAGAAATACCCGATGGTCTCGTACTTCTACGAGGATCTCTCGGACGGCCTCCACAACTACATCGCGCCCACGGGCCGCAACGTCATCAACCCGACCCATTACGTCTCGAACGGCTACCTCATCTTCGAGCCGGACATCCACTACGAGGTCGGCTATCCCGGACCGAGCGCGGTCAAGTCGATCGTGCCGGGCGTGCAGAAGCTGCTCGAGCGCGGCTACGTCGACCCGAAAGGCCTGGGGCTCCAGGGCCAGTCATGGGGAGGCTACCAGACGCTCTTCATCATCACGCAGTCCCAGATGTTCTCGGCCGCCATGGCCGGCGCGCCGGTGGTGAACATGTTCTCGGCCTACGGCGGCATCCGCTGGGGCACGGGCATCGCGCGCGCGTTCCAATACGAGAAGACGCAGAGCCGCATCGGGAAGTCGATCTGGGACTCGCCTAACCAGTACATGGAGAACTCGCCGCTCTTCTGGCTGCCGCGCGTGACGACCCCGCTGTTCATCATGGCCAACGACGCCGACGACGCGGTACCCTGGTACCAGGGCATCGAGACGTTCGTCGCGATGCGCCGGCTCAACAAGGAGATCTACTTCATCAACTACAACAACGACGTCCACAACCCAGCGAGCCGCGCAAACCAGAAGGACATCGCAGCCCGCATGCAGCAGTTCTTCGACAACAAGTTGAAGGGCCAGCCGGCGCCGAAGTGGATGATCGAGGGCATTCCGGCGAAGGACAAAGGCCGCGATCAGCTGCAGATTCAGGTGCAGAGCGCGCAGCAGAGCGTCGTCCCGCAATAGCCGTTGTCATTCCGAACGCAGTGAGGAATCCTTGGCCTCCCGGTAGAGCGCTCTCGCCCGGGAGGCAGAAATTGGGGTCAGACTCGAATTACATCGTTTGGTTGCGGCCGAAAGACCAACGGTTGTAATTCCAATCTGACCCCAGTTTGTTATAGCAAGGGTTCCTCTACCGGGAGGTATCGCAATGTGGAAGCTCACCCTCGTCGTTCTCGCCACCACCGCCGCCGCCGTCGCTTGTGCGGATCCCGACCGGTCCACCGGCGTCCAGCCCGACAATGCAGCGACGCTCGACCAGAACGCCGTCAATACGGCGAGTCTCCCGGATCTCATCGTCGACAGCAAGTCGACGCAGAACAACTGGCTCGTCCGCGTCGAAGATTTCCCGGCCGACTTCTGCAGCGTCCAGGAGGGGGGCGTTCAGCCGGGCACGCATACCGTCATCCGCTTCACCGTCACCACGCCGAACATCGGCGACGGGGACGTGTTCGTCGGGAGTCCGCTCAAGCACATGGACCCGAATGGTGATGGCAACTTCGCCGACCAGGATGGCCTGTTCGAGTTCGCCACCTGCCATGCGCACTTCCACTTTCAGCATTACGCGACGTACTCGCTGATCGACGCGAGCGGCAAGACGTGGAAGGCGGCGAAGCGCGGCTTCTGCATGCTCGACACCGACCCGTACAACGTCGGCACCGGCGACGGGAGGTGGAGCTACCGGAACTGCGGTACGGCGACGCGCGATGGCTTCCAGGGCATCAGCGACGGATGGTCCGACACGTACGTCTGGAAGCTCGGAGGCCAGTACTTCGTGCTCGATGGCGGAGACGGGCAACCCGCCGTGCCGCCAGGGGTCTACACGATACGGGTCGAGGTGAACCCCGCGTACGCTCCGGTCGGCGGCGCCTGTCCGCGCGTGACGGACGAGAGTACGGGCCTCTGCCACCAGTTTGCCGAGAGCGACTACTCGAACAACATCGGCGAGGCGACCGTGATCATTTCCGATAAGCCGGGACGCACCGGCTACGGAACCATCAAGAACGCGCCGACGCTCAAGGCGAGCGACGAGATCGACCACAAAGGGCAGTAGGGATTGGGCTATCGGCAGCAACGCGGAACCCTCGGGGTGCCTCAGTCGAGCGCATCCCGAGGGTTCCGACTTTGCGGGTTTGTCGTTAGGCCGGTAGCGCGCGCCGGCCCGGTTCAGTCATCCGGCAAGCCGGGGAATCGCACGCCGTAGGCCTGGCAGATCTCTGCAGTCCGCTCCGGCTGGAACTCGATCGCGTAGCGCTCCGGCAGGTCGGCGTTGGGCAGCACGTCGCCGGGGCCTGCCGCATTCGACGCCGAGATGGCCTCGCCCAGCTCGTTGAAGAAGTGCTCGAACCCGGCGGGCGAGATGATCTCGAGGATACGACATGGCTCGTCGCCGGCATTCCAGAACGTGTGCCACTGCTGGCGCGGCTTGAAAACGAGATCACCCGGCTCCGCGTACACGACCTCGCCGCCGAGCAGCGCGCCCATGCGCCCCTCGAGCACGTAGCTGTACTCGTCCTCCCGGTCGTGCCGGTGCAGCGGCGCGGCGAGCGTGCGCGGTGGAATGGGATGCTCGACGAGCGAGAAGCCGCCGCCGGTCTCCGCACCCCAGACCATGAAGCGCACACCGACGGATCCCAGGTCCACGGACTTGCCGTCGCGCGGACCGATGATGCGCGGACCGGTCGAGCCGTCGAACCGGGACGTTGGGATCTCGGACTGCTCGGCCGGCTGCGTGCGCTCGACCTGCTGTATCGTGGCCATGGTAGCCTCTCCTCACATGGAAGCTTATGGTATCCGTATTTCAGTGAACGTTAGTGATCACTGAACGTGGGTGAAAATGTGGCCCAAGGAAGTATTTGTCAAGAGTTCAGTGAACATGTAAGTTCATTCAAATGGCGACCAGGAAATACCAGCAGAAACGCCGAGCCGAGCAGCAGTCCGACACGCGCCGGCGTATCGTCGAGGCGGTCGTGGCGCTGCACCGCGAGATCGGGCCGGCACGAACGACCATCAAGGCGATCGCCGAACGCGCGGGTGTCGAGCGGCTGACCGTGTACCGCCACTTCGCCGACGAGGGGGCGCTCTTCGCCGCGTGCGACGCGCATTTTCGGACGGAGTCGCTTCCCCCCGACCCGGCAGCCTGGACCGGCGTGACGGATCCGGCCGCGCGTCTGCGCGCCGCGCTCCTGGCGTTCTATGGCCACTACCGGCGGGGAGAAGACATGATCGCCCACGCCCAACGGGACGCCCCGCAGCTCCCGGCGCTCGCCGAAGTGCTGGCGCCGTATGGCCAGTTCATGGAGGGGGTGCGCGAGGACCTTCAGGCGGCGTGGTCGGTGAGCGATGACGCACGCGCGCGACTCGGCGCGGCGATCGGGCACGCGCTGCGCTTCGACACATGGCGCTCGCTCGCTCGCATCGAGAAGTTGGATGACGCGGAGGCGGCCGACCTCATGGTCGACCTGGCGCGCGCGGCCGCAGCGGTGCGGGACCCGGGCTGACCGAGGTCCGCGCCTCGGCGGTTCGCGAGCCGGCGGTCGTGCGGCGCGCCTAACGATTCATTGCGGTCGGCTCGCTGAGGGGCGACATGTCTGCTGTCTCGAACGAGGTCCGCTTCGCCCTCCGCGGCTTCCGCCGCACCCCGGGCTTCTTCGTCACGGCCGTCATCATCCTCGCACTCGGTGTCGGGATGTCCGCCGCGATGTTCAGCCTCTTTCGTACGGTGCTCGTGCGTCGGCTGCCCGTCGTCGATCAGGACCGCATCGTCGTGATGTGGACGTACGCATCCGACCCGAACACTGAGGTCACCACCGGCACCAAGGTACTGTCCGTCGTGCGGCAGGAGTCGCGGACGATGCGCGACATCGCCGCGATCGCGCACTGGCCTGCCGTCGCGTCGCCATTCCAGTACGGCGAGCAGTCGGTCGAGCTGAACCGCGGTATGGTGACCGGGAACTTCTTCGACGTCCTTGGCGCGCGTCCCGCCCTCGGCCGTCTGTTCCGTCCGAGCGACGACGAGGTTCCGGGGATGTCCCCCACGGACTCGCGCACACTCGTGCTCAGCTATCGCGCGTGGCGGGAGAAGTTCGGCGGCGACTCGTCGGTGATCGGGCGTCATCTCGTGGAGCCACTCATCCGCACCGATTACACCATCATCGGCGTCGCACCGCCGGGGCTCGCCTACCCCGCCGGCGTGGACTACTGGATTCCGATGTGGTCGGGCTGGCAGTCGACCGTCTCGTCGTTTGCCGTCGCGCGGCTCGCGCCGGGTGCCACGCTCGCCGCGGCGCGCGACGAGTACGCAGCGATCGAGCGACGTCTCGCGCTGCCGATGCTCAATCTCCGCGGCGCGCACGCCGCGACGTTCGCCGAGACGGTGCTGGGCGACGTGCGCCCGGTGCTCCGGCTGCTCACGGCGGCCGTCGCGCTGCTGCTGCTCATCGCGTGCCTCAATGTCGGCAACCTGTTGCTTCTGCGCGCGTCGACGCGCGCGCGCGAGCTCGCCGTCCGCCGCGCGTTAGGCGCCGGCTTCGGCCACCTCGTGCGACAGCTGCTCGTCGAGGCCTTGGCGATCGCGGTCGCCGGCGGTGTGCTCGGGCTCCTCGTCGCGGTCGCCGCGCTCCGGGTGCTCGTGGCCTATGCCCCGGCGAACATCCCGCGCCTCGACGACGTGCGCCTCGACGGCGCACCGATCGGCGTCGCGGCGGCGGTCGCCGCGCTCGCCGTGCTGCTCTTTGGTGTCGTGCCCGCACTGCTGATCGCGCGCGGGCAGCTCGCCACGCCGCTCCGATTCGACGCGCGCATCGGGAGCGAGACGTCGCGGCGTCGCCTCGTGCGTCATACGCTCGTGGCGTCGCAAATGGCACTGGCGATGCTCCTGCTTGGCGGCGCGGCGCTCCTCGGACGCAGCCTCGCTCGCCTGCAGTCGCAGGAGACCGGCTTCGAGAGCGACCACCTCTCCGTGGTCTGGTACTCGTGGAACGCGCTGAAGGACAACTCGTTGGCCAAGATCGTCGCGTTAGGCGACCGCCTGCTTCCCCGTATCCGCGCGATCCCGGGAGTGACGGCGGCCACGCCGCTGGTGGCGCCGCCGATGCTCGGCAACGGGGTCTGGCAGGTCCGCTATGGCGTCGAAGGTCAGTCGGAGGCAGAGGTTGCAACGAACCCACTGTTCGCGACCGACATGGTCGGGCCGGAGTTCTTCAGGACGTTCGGCGTCCGTCTCGTGCGCGGTCGCGCGTTCACCGCGCGCGACGACGCGTCCTCGCCGCTCGTGGCGATCGTGAGCGAGTCCGTCGCACGCCGGCTCTGGCCGGGTCGCGACCCGATCGGCCAGCGCATCCGCGTGCCGAACGCGACGCCGGCGAGCCTGCTCGGCGCCGATGGCTGGCGAACCGTGGTCGGCGTGGCGCACGACACGCACCTGCGAACGCTTCGCGAGATATCGCCGATGGTGTTCCTCCCTTCGGTCCAGGCGTACTGGCAAGGCTCGATCGCGATCCGCAGCACGACGGACCTGCCGGCACTGGTCCCGGCGTTGCGCGCCGCGGGACGCGAGGTCGATCCCGACCTCGCGCTCTGGAGCCCGCGGACGATGGATCAGATCCTCGCCGAGCCGCTCGCGCAGCCGAGGTTGGGCGCGCTGCTGGCGTCGAGCTTCGGGATCGTGGCGCTCGTGCTCGCGGCGATCGGGCTCTTCGGCGTGATGGCGTCGCTGGTCCGCGACCGGACGCGCGAGTTCGGCATCCGGATGGCGTTAGGCGCGCCGGCGGCACACGTCCGGATGACGGTGCTCGGACAGGCCGGTCTCGTCGTCGGATCCGGCGCGATCGTCGGGCTGGTGACGGCGCTCGCGACCTCACGGGTGGTCGGAGCGCTCCTGTTCGGGGTGAGCCCGACGGACCCGCTCGCGCTCGGTGGAGCTTGCCTCGTGCTGCTTGCCGTCGCGGGCGCGGCCGCCTATCTGCCGGCCCGGCGTGCGACGTCGATCGACCCGGTTCGCGCGCTGCGTGCTGATTGAGGATCAAAAACGAAACGGCGCAGCGCCCGAAGGGCGCAGGGCCAAGCGGCGCGGAACCCGAACAGCGCCGGGCCCGAACAGCGCGAAACCCAGACGGCGCAGGCCCGAAGAGCGCAAGAGCGCAAGACCCAAACGGCAATTGCAGCGGGGCCGCCGTTGTCGTTTGGGTCCCGCGGGCGCCGTTCCGGCCCTGCGCCGTTGCGCCCTTTGGGGTTGCGCTGTTCGGGTCCGGCGCCGTTCGGGCCCTGCGGCCGTTCGGGTCCTGCGGCCGTCGGTAGTCCGTCGATTCGACCGGTCGGATTGGCGCTTGACGGGCTCCGCGCAAAAAACGAATGTTCAAGGCCCGTCAACCCTGAACGGGCAACGCGCGCACGGACTGCCCGTGCGCGCGTTGCGTCAGACCGTTCCTCCACCAGCAGGTCGAGGTAGCCATGCAGCATTCAAGAAAGTCGGTTGCGCGGTTTGCCGCACTCGCCGTCATCGCATTGGCCGCGTGTCAGGATGCATCGCAACCGACCGCGCCGGTCGTTACACCGCAGACTCCGCAGGCTACACGGTCTCCGCAGGCTCAGGCTCGCCTCGAGGCGCTCTTCCAGAGCACGTCACCCGAAGTGATGGCGGTCCCGGGAACGGTGTTCGCGGACAACGATGAGGTCGCTGGCAAGCTCGTGTTCGGGGTGGAGCATCAGGGCGCAGCGAACGGCGTGCGGAACGCGCTGGCACGACGCGGGATTGACGAGTCGGACTACGAGATCGAGCTCACGAAGCCGATCGAGATGAAGGCGACCCTGCGAGACGAATTCCGCCCAACCCAGGCCGGGATCCAGATCCATTTCAGCCGCTACGTCTGCAGCCTCGGCTTCAACGCCGACGTCGATGGTCAGCCCTCGTTCGTCACCGCCTCGCACTGCACCGCAACACAGGGTGGCACCGAGGGCACGCTCTACTACCAGCCCTCGAGCAGCGCCAACGGGACGCCGATCGCGACGGAAGCCGACGACCCCCTCTACGTGAAGAATGGCCCGGGTTGCCCGAAGGGGAAGAAGTGCCGATGGAGCGATGCTTCGCGAGCGGCGTACGCGAGCACGGCCAGCTCCAGCCGCGGCATCATCGCCAAGACGGACGGCGTGAACACCGGCAGCCTGACCACCGCCGGGGTCTTCACAGTCACCAGCCAAGACAACATCACGACGGACTTCCCGATCGGAACGGTGCTGAACAAGGTCGGTCGCACGACCGGCTGGAGCCAGGGTCCCGTCTTCAGGACGTGCGCCAATACCAGCGTTGCCGGCTCCACTGTGTACCTGCGTTGCCAGACATTCGTGCAAGCCAACGTAGCCGGCGGCGACAGCGGCTCGGGAGTTTTCCGCATCACGGGCGGTGACAACGTCCAGCTGGTTGGCATCCTCTGGGGCGGTGCCTCCGACAATTCGTACTTCGTGTTCAGCCCGCTCTCCGGGATCGTGCGGGAGTTGACCGGAACGATCGTCGCGACCAACTAAGCCGTTTTCGTCAGCGACGCCGGACGACCGTGTTGGTCGTCCGGCGTCGCTGCTTTTGCCACCTCTGACAGCCGTGCATCCCGACTCACTCCGCCTCGAGCTCGATGTTGCGACCGAGGCTCGCGTCGGTTCGGTTGTTTCGATCGCGCTCCGCGTCCGTAACGTCGGCGACCGGCCGATCGACCTCTACCTCCGCGGCCGAACGGTCGCGTTCGACGTCATCGTTAGGCGAGACAGCGGCGAGGTCGTGTGGCGCCGGCTCGAGAACGCCATCATTCCGGCCATCCTCCGGATCGAGACACTCGCACCGAACGCAACGCTCGAGCTTCGCGCGGACTGGAGCCTAGCGACCACCACCGGAGCCACGGTGACGCCGGGGACCTACGCCGTGCAAGGCGTCCTGCTCACCGAGGATGCGGAGCTGCGCACCGTGCCCGTCAGTCTGCACGTCAGCGGCGGCTGAGCCGGCGCCATAGGATCAAAACGAAACGGCGCAGCGCGAACGGCGCACGGCCAAACGGCGCACGGCCCGAACCGCGCAGCGCCCGAACGGCGCTAAGCCCAGACGGCGCACGACCCGGAGAGCGCAAGAGCGCACGACCCAAACGGCGCCGTTGTCGTTTGGGCCGCCGTTGTCGTTTGGGCCCTGCGCCGTTGCGCCGTTCGGGCGTTGCGCCGTTCGGGCCCCTGCGCCATTCGGGTCTTGCGCCGTTCGGGCTCTGCGCGGTTCGGCCTGCGCCCTTCGGGCGCTGCGCCGTTCGGGCCGTGCGCCGTCGGCAGTCCGTCGTCACACGGGACGATTGACCGCTGGCGTCAGGCACGGTAGCGTCGATTCGTCGGTTTTGCCCGACGTCCGCGCCCCTCACACTGGAAACGTTATGTCCCGCGTCCACCTTCGCGTCATCACCTTCTCTGTGATCGCCGCGCTGCCGCTCGCGACGGCCTCTGCGCAGACGCCGCCGGCGCGCGTCCAGTACCCCGCCACGCGCACGGTCGATCACGTCGACACGTACGCCGGCACCAAAATCACCGATCCGTATCGCTGGCTCGAGGCGATCGACAGCAACAGCGTCGCCGAGTGGGTGCGGGCGCAGAACGCGGTGACGTTGCCGTATCTCGCGTCGCTCCCCGGACGTGACCTGCTCAAGCAGCGCATCACCGCGCTATATGATTTCCCGCGCACGAGCGTTCCGTTCTGGGAAGGCTCGCGATGGTTCTACACGAAGAACTCCGGCCTGCAGCGTCAGAGCGTGTGGTATGCGCGCCCGACGCTCGACGGCGCCGAACAGGTAGTGCTGGACCCGAACCAGCTGTCGCCGGATGGGTCCATCGCGCTGTCCGGATTCTCGCCATCGCCGGATGGGAAGTCGCTGGCCTACGGCCAGAGCGAGGGTGGGTCCGACTGGGTCACCTACTACGTGCGCGACCTGCGCACGGGAAAGAACACCGCCGACACGATTCGCTGGGTGAAGTTCAGCGGTGCGTCGTGGACGAACGATGGCCAGGGGTTCTTCTACTCTCGCTTCCCGGAGCCGGCGAAGGGACAGCAGCTCAAGGTCAAGCTCGAGCACCAGACGCTCTACTACCATCGACTCGGCACGCCGCAGTCGGCCGACGTCAAAGTGTATGCGCGCCCCGATCATCCGACGTGGTTCGTATTCGGCGGCGTCGACGAATCGGGACGCTACCTGTTCATCATGACGTCACCCGGGACCGACAAGAACGAGGTCTACGTCGCCGACCTCGGCGACCCGGTGCGGCCTAACGTCAAGGCGGCCATTCGGCCGGTGGTCACGGGACAGGACGGCAACTATTCCCCGTTAGGCGTCGCGCGCGGGCGGCTCTACCTGCAGAGCGACAAGGACGCACCGAAGCGAAAGATCGTTGCGGCGCCGATCGCCAATCCCGGACCGCGCTCGTGGGCGACCGTGATTCCCGAGGGCAGTATGCCGATCGAAGGCGCATCGCTCGTCGCGGGACGCATCGGCACGCTGTCGCTCGAGGACGTCTCGTCCGTCGTCCGGCTCTACTCCCTGGACGGGAAGCTGGAGCGTGAGGTCCCGATGCCTGGACTGGGAAGCGCGAGCGGTCTCGTCGGACGCTTCGATCGGCCCGAGCTATTCTACTCATTCACGTCCCCGCTCTACCCGGCGACGGCCTTCGTGTACGACGCCAAGGCGAATACGAGCCGGCCGTTCAATCCCCCGCGGCTCACGTTCGACACCACGCGCTTCGCGACCGAGCGCGTTTTCTATCAGAGCAAGGACGGGACGCGCGTCCCGATGTTCGTCACGCATCGGCGCGACATGACGAAGGACGGCACGAACCCGACGATGCTCTACGCGTACGGCGGCTTCGCCGTCAGCGAGAGGCCGGGCTTCCGCCCCGACGTGATCGCGTGGGTCGAGCAGGGTGGCGTGTACGCGGTCGCGCACATCCGCGGCGGCGGTGAGTACGGCGAAGAATGGCATCGCGCCGGTCAGTTCGAGCGCAAGCAGAACGTGTTCGACGATTTCATCGCGGCCGGCGAATATCTCATCCGCGAGAAGTACACGTCGCGCGAAAAGCTCGCCATCAACGGCGGATCGAACGGCGGGCTGCTCGTCGGCGCGGTCATGACGCAGCGGCCCGACCTATACGGCGTGGCCGTGCCGCAGGTCGGCGTCCTGGACATGCTGCGCTACAACGCGTTCACCGGTGGCGCGGCGTGGGCCACCGAATACGGCGCATCGAGCGACTCGGCGGCGTTCAAATACCTGCGGGCGTACTCGCCGCTGCATAACGTGAAGCCTGGTGTGTGCTACCCGGCCACACTGCTCACGACGGCGGACCACGACGATCGCGTCGTGCCGAGCCATTCGTACAAGTTCGCGGCGACGATGCAGACGGTTCAGAGCGCGACTCCGGGCTGCACGCGTCCGGTGCTACTCCGCGTCGAGGCACAGGGAAGCCACGGCTACCGCCCCCTCGACCGGCGCATCGCGGAGCTGGCGGACATCTGGGCGTTCAGCGCCTATCACCTCGGCATGAAGGTCCGCCCGACGACCGCAGTAGTCCAATAAGCATCGGTGTACGTACGGCAACCTCTCAGTGGGCAGTCAGTCATCAGGCAAGAGTCTGCAGTATGAGTGATCAGTAGGAGTGCTGACGGGGCAGTTCTCAGTACTCAGGACTCGGGACTGCCCCCTGGGGACTGCCCGCTCGGCACTGCGACTGGCGACTGTTGCCCGATGACTGACTCCCCACTGGCGGCGGCACACGCTCGTTACCAGTGCTTCCGCCGCTCTTCGCGATGACCTCGATGTTGGGTCATCCTACCCATTCGCCAGCCTTCGTCGACTCGCAGATTGGCAGTCAGTTCGCGCGACGACGCGCGACTCTGCTTCGACAACACGCCGCCTCGGCGTTGCCCCTTCGCGGATCACTACCATGAAAGCCATTCTCAGCGGCTCGCTCGTCGGCCTCGCGCTGACCGCAGCCCTGGTTCCCGCACTGAAACCCGCCCCGACGCCCGAGCCCAGCCTCGAGGCCGTCCGGGCTGCTACCACCAAGTACAAGGACGTCAACGTCGCGCTCGCCGAGGGGTACGTGCGCGATCCGATGAACGTCTGCGATGCCGCCGAGATGATGGGCAAGCCGGCCGAGCTCGGCGTCATGGGTATTCACTTCTTCCGCCCGGACCTGCTCGGGATCACCGCGCCGCCCAACCCCAAAGTGAACGGCACGGGCACGCACACCGACTTCCTGAAGCCGTCGATCCTGATCTACGAGCCGCAGGCCGACGAATCGCTGCAGCTCGTCGCGGTCGAGAATCTCGTATTCATCAAGTCGTGGGAGCTGGCCGGGAACACCGCGCCGCCGTCGTTCCAGGGCGTGCCGTACGACCTCATGCGGGATGACCCGGCGACGAAGATCGACGAGGCCCACATGTTCGAGGCTCATTACGACCGGCACGTCTGGCTGTACCGCGACAACCCGAACGGGATCTACGCGCAGTTCAACCCGAAGGCGACCTGCAAGAACCACAAGCCGACGACCACGCACAAGCATTGAGATCCGGGACATCACGCAAGCAGTCGTTCTTCTTCTGAAACTGCCTCGGGAGGCTCACTTCACGCCTCCCGAGGCAGTTCTCATTCAATCACCTGACGAGGAGCCGATCGTGCGAACCATCGACCTGTTGATGAAGGAGCTCGAGCTCGAGTCGCTCTATGCGCGCCGTCATCTCGAGCGCGTTCCGATGGATCGGCTGGACTTCAAGCCCCACGACAAGTCCATGACGCTCGGCTGGCTGGCGACGTTCACGGCGATCCTTCCGAGCTGGGGGACGTTGACGCTCGCACGAAACGAGTTCGATATCGCTCCACCAGGTGGATCGCAGGAGGACTACACGATCGCCACGTCGACGGAGGCGCTGCTCGCGCTGTTCGACCGGAACATCGCCGGCGTGCGCGAGGCACTCGCGCGCGTGACGGATGACCAGCTCGACGAGCCCTGGGCACTCAAGGCCGCGGGACACACGGTGTTCTCGCAGCCGCGCGGGCTCGTGTACCGCACGTTCATCCTGAACCACCTCGTGCACCACCGCGCGCAGCTCGGCGTGTTCCTCCGGATGCTCGGCGTCGCGGTCCCGGCGGTCTACAACGACTCGGCCGACGAGAAAGGCGGGATGTTCATGGAACGATGATCGGGCGAGGCACCAGCGTTGTTACCCGCCCGATACAGCTCAGTCGCCTCCGCCTGACGCGCGCGTCCGATTCTCCACGCAACGACCAAGCTCGAGGTGGAGATCATGGCGTCATTTCAAACGTCCCGGTTGCGCATGACCAGGCCGGCGCGCGCGGTACGCAGCCGGCACACGAGTCACGAGGGACTCGGCTGCGTCGCCGTCCGGCGAATCACGGACGATGCGGGGCGCGCGTGGCGTGTGCGCGAGTTCCGCTCGCAGACCGGTTTGGGGCTGTTCTTCCGGTGTGAGGTTCCGGGTGTACGGGCCGAGACGCGCGCGGCCGTCGCGGCGCTCGAGTCGATGAACGAGGAGTGCCTGGTGGACCTGCTCCAGGCCGGGGGCGAGTAGCCCCGCTAGGCCGCGGGCCGCTTCGAGTTGGTCTTCTCGAGCGCGGCGCGGAGACCGCGGGCCAGCTTCAGCGCATCATCGTTGGCCCAGAAATGCATGAAGAACAGGCGCGGCTCCTCGGTGAGCAGATGATTGTGGAGCGATGTCACCTGGATCCCGTTCTCGCCTAACGTCCTGATCACCGCGTTCACCTCGGACGCGATCATGACGAAGTCGCCGGTGATCGCGGCCTTGCCGCCGCCGGTCGGCTGGAAGTTGATCGCCGTGCCCAACCCCATCGACGGTGGAATCTCGAACGTGCCGTCGCGAATGGTTTCCGCGCGCGGGACGCTCACCTGATAAACGCCGCCGTTCACGCGGCCGGTGTAGCCGAGCGCCTGGGCGAGCGCCGTGGTGTCGATGCCGAGCGGGCCGGTTGCCCCCGCGGGTGGCGCCGGTGGCGGCACCTTCGTGAGCGCCAGCGCCGACTTCACCGTTTCGGCAATCTTCACCGGGTTGCCGTGCCCGTGGATGTGCACGTAGTACACGCGCGGCGACTCGCGCATGAGGTGGTGGTGAATGGCCGTCTGCTCGACGCCGCCCGCCTGCAGCTTCGCGATGACCGGATTGAGCTCGTCGTCGGCGAGGACGAGGTCGCCCATGGCAACGACGCCGTCACTCGTCGCTCTCATCGCCACCCAGCCACCTAACGCGAACGCCGGTTTGATCGAGACGCCGGCGGCGGTCACTCGCATGTCGCCGCGGGGAAAGTTGAACCGGTATACGTCGCCGGGTTGCGCGACGCCGGGGCGTCCGATGGCCGCCTCGACGGCCTTCCAGTCCACTTCGCGCTGGGCAGTGGCGGTCGACGCCATGGCCGGCAGGGCGAGCACGGTCGCGGCGGCAATGATGTGGGAGAGTGTCATAGATCCTCTTTCGCTAGCCTGTACACTGTCATTCCGAGCGTAGCCCGCGCGGAGCGCAGGCGGAGGCGAGGAATCGCACTCGTCCCGACCGCGGGGCTTGTCCCTCTATCGGGATGATGGCGATTCCTCGCCTCCGCCGCTTGCGCGGCTCCGCTCGGAATGACACGGGCCGGCGATCCTCGCCTCCGCCGCTGCGCGGCTCCGCTCGGAATGACAAGGGATTCAATTGGGATGATACCCGGCGCCTCACGTCGGGGCCAGCTTCTCCAGCAGGGCGTGCAGCCGCACCACGATTGCATCACGAGCCGGGCCATAGCCGTCGCTCACGGCAGGTACGTCGGTCCACTGAATGACGTCGCGCTCGATCCCGACGGCCGAGACATCACAGCCGAACGCGACGACCTGCGAGACGTCCTTCGCCAGCTCTGCCGTGGCCATCGCCGGTGTGGCTGGCAAGACATCGATCCCGTCCGCGGCCAGGCCCGCAATGACGTGGGGAGGGACAACCGAGTCTGGCTCGAGACCCGCGGACCGCGCCTGTGCCCTGAGGCCCCGAGCCGCGGCCATTCGCTCGAAGTGACGGGCCGCGATGAAGCTCTTGGCGGACCCATGAAGACACACGAAGAGGACTGCGGGGGAAGCAGGCATGGCGGGCTTCGAGTCGGAGCTGGCGATGATTCAGTTGTGATAGTATCATCGCGGCCATGCAGACGCCAGCCACAGTTTCCGTCTCGCAGCAGACGCGCACGCTCGTCCTCACCCGCGGAGACGTTCGACGCCTCCTTTCCATGGAGGACTGCATCGACGCCGTGGAGCAGGCGTTCCTCAGCCACGCCCATGGGCAGACCGTGGCGCCGGGTGTCCTTGGCACTCACGTCGAGGGCGGCGGCTTTCATGTAAAGACGGCCGGCCTGCTCGCGTCGAAAGACGAGCCCTCGGTGTACGTCACGAAGATCAACGCGAACTTCCCCGGCAATCCGGAGCGACGCGGCCTTCCGACGATCCAGGGAGTCGTCGCTCTGTTCGACGCCGAGGACGGTCGCCTGCTCGCGCTGCTCGACTCCATGGAGATCACGAGCCTGCGCACCGCCGCGGCGACAGCCGTCGCGGCGAAGTACCTCGCACGTGACGACGCGGCGGCGGTCACGATCTGCGGATGCGGCGAACAGAGTCGGAGCCAGCTTCGTGCGCTGACATGCGTCCGCGCAGTGCGGCGCGTCTACGCGCTCGACGTTCAGCCGGAGCGTGCGCGTCGGTTCGCCGCCGACATGACGGCGGAGCTCGGCCTCGACGTCGGCGTCGTGACCACGCTCGGCGAGGCCGCTCGATCGACGGACATCTGGGTCACGTGCACGCCGTCGGAGCGATGGCTGCTCGGTCGAGACCACGTCGGGCACGGCGCGTTCGTCGCGGCCGTCGGCGCCGACAATCCCGCGAAGCAGGAGATCGAGCCGGAGCTCCTGGCCGAGTGTACGGTGATCGCGGACGTGCTCGATCAGTGCGCGACGATCGGCGATCTGCACCACGTGCTCGAAGCCGGCCTGATGCGCGTGAGCGACGTGCACGCGGAGCTGGCGGAGATCGTCTCGGGGCAGAAGCCCGGCCGTCGATCTCCCGACGAGACCATCATCTTCGATAGCACCGGTTCCGCGCTCGAGGATGTCGCTGCCGCCATGGTGGTCTATCGCCGCGCCCTCGCTGCCGGCGCCGGCATGTCGGTCGATCTCGCCGCGATCGATCGCCGCGACGAACCTCACACCAGCGGAGCGATCGCATGAGCGCGACTCCCGATGCACCCGCGCCGCAATGGCTCCTGCTCATCCACCAGATCCCGCCAAAGCCCGACTATCTGCGCGTGAAGATCGGCCGGCGGCTGCAGCGCATCGGCGCCGTGCCCGTCAAGAACTCGGTGTACGTGCTGCCGGACAGCGACCAGTCGTTCGAGGACTTTCAGTGGACGCGCATCGAGATCATCGATGGCGGCGGCGACGCGTCGATCTG
>Ga0070669_100000464_pt1 | contig 30717 bp, 23 predicted proteins | sample KBSS53metaG_FD_64680 | JGI IMG/M metagenome (GOLD analysis project Ga0070669, IMG submission 64680) | Switchgrass rhizosphere microbial communities from Kellogg Biological Station, Michigan, USA - KBS S5-3 metaG | ecosystem: Host-associated > Plants > Roots > Rhizosphere > Soil ...
CGAGTACGACGCGAACGCAATCGTGCAGCAGAAAAGATTCGAGGGTATGCAGAAGGCCATCATCGGACTTGGCGTGCTGGCGACCGGTCTGGCCATCGTTAATGAAGTTTGGAAAGGCAACAATCAGCGGCTGGGCGTGAAGGCCCTCTGGGCCACGATATCGTCCGGGTCAATCTTCACTGCTCCGGTCGGTTGGTCCTTGCTTCACTACATTCTTCTGTTGCTGCCAATTACTCTGACGGTTTTGATAACCGCGGCCAATCGCTTCAAGCAAGGCAACAAGTGGCTGCTACTACGCGCCGGCGCGGAAGCAATAAAGCGCGAAATTTATCGTTACCGTACCAGGGCCGGCGACTACAAAGAAGTTTTCGGACCCGCGCCGGTGGAGCCAGGGGCCACTCCTGCTCCCCTGGGCCCAACGCCCGATCAGGTGTTGGCCCAAAGAGTGGAAGACATCACGCGCCGGGCCATGCGAACTGAAGTTAATTCCTCCTCGCTTCTGCCTTATGACGGGCGAAGAGGTTTTCCGCCTTATGTCAGTGAAAACGGAGACGACGGCTTCAGCGTTCTCTCGCCCGATCGCTACGTGCAGGTGCGCCTCGCGGACCAACTTAAGTTTTATAAGAACCGAGCAGTGAAGCATGAAAAGAAGTTGAAGGCGATACAGTGGGCCATCTTTATCATTGGCGGTCTCGGAACACTCCTCGCAGCCGTTAATCAACAGGTATGGATCGCCTTGACTACGGCGGTGGCCGCCGCGCTAACCACCTATCTGAGTTACCAACAAACCGAGAGCACCCTGACCAAATACAATCAGGCGTTCACTGATCTGGAAAACGTCAAGTTATGGTGGAGCGCGCTGCCCGCCGACGAACAAGCGAAACAGGAAAGCGTTGACGCCCTCGTCGATCACACGGAAAAAGTTTTGCAATCCGAGTTGGATGGTTGGGTGCAGCAGATGCAGAACGCGCTCGCCGAATTGCGCAAAGGTCAGGCGCAGGCGACGGAACGTGAAAATGGTGCGGGTGGCAGTGACGCTTCGGCTCCGACGGCGACTTCGGGCGCGACTGGGGCGGGACCTGAAGACGATCAGACTGCCGCCGTAGCTCCTGAAGAAACACCGGAGTCCGCGGAAGCCGGCGCCGAGGAGCCGGCAACAGAAGACGTTACCCCTGGAGAATCTGACCTGGGCGACAATCTGGGATCGGATGAAACTGCGGACGCTTCGACCGAACCTGGAAGCGGCAGCGAAACAGCGGAAGCCGGCGCAGACAGCGGCGCACCTACTGAAGTGAGTGACGAGAAGACCGACGCCGCTGAAGATAGCTCGGCAGAGCTCGACACCAGTGAGGCCGAGTCTACTACCGAAGGTGAAAACGGGAATTCCGGTTAGCCGCGTTGTCAGTGAAAAACATTAACCGCCAAGACGCCAGGGTCGCCAAGATTAAGATTGATTGGCGGGAGCACGGCCTCATTGGTTCTCTCGTAGTTGAGTGAAGTTCAGTGTGCTTGAGATTCTTGGCGTCTTGGCGGTTCGACTTTCAGGGAATTCCGAAACCTCGCCTTCTAGAGCGGAGTGTCCGGCAACTTCAGCACCGTCTCTTCCGCCAGCTCAAAGTGCATGCTGTCGACGAAGTCTCCTGAGAACTCCGCGCCCCAATACCAGCCGTGCCGGTTGAAAAACGGGAACAGCAAAAAGTTTCCCCGGTGCGCCAACTGAACGCCCTGATCCACCACCTTGTTGCCGAAAAATAGATCGATGGCGGTTCCGAAGCTGTGGTTCGAGAATAGCAACGGCGCCTTGCGTCTCCGTCGAACGCAAAGCATGCCTTCCGTTTTTACTTGCGCGAATACATCCGGCAACTCCACCTTCACTTCGGCGAAAATTTGTCGCAGCGATTCAACCGCAAAGTCCAAACCAGAAACTTTGAATGGGCCGACATCGACCCCAAACTTGACTCGCTTCTTGAACTTGCCCAGCGGATCGGAACAGTTTTTAGTCAAAGCTCCCGGCTTGCCCAGTTTATTCAACATGGTCTTAGCCATGGCCGGACTCAATCCAGTGTTCATCGTATCTTTCGGCGGAATCGGTATGCGATCACTTAGCGAACTCATGTTAGAACCTCCTCGCGAGACTGTTTCTAGTTCTAATATGAATGGGAAGCACTAGCGAAACATTTCAAGAATGTGTAGGGGCGCACCTATGTGTGCGCCCGGGGCGGACACGCAGGTCCGCCCCTACCTATTGGTTAAAAGCCAGCTTGCGATTGTGTCCATCGTAGCCTGGTAGATTTGTTCTTGCGGCCCCTGGCTCTTCGGCGCCTTCAACGAGTGATCGCCACCTTCGATGATATGAAGCGTCGCGTTCAACTGATGCTGCTTGATCACGCTCTCCAACTCCTCTCGCGTTCCAAACGCATCGCGTGAACCTTGAACAAAGAGCATCGGCGCTTTGATTTGCGGCAGGTGGGCGTCGCGAAGTTTGTCAGGCCGACCAGGCGGGTGGAGCGGGTAGCCGAGGAACACAAGGGCATTAACCTTCTCCCCAGTTTCGGGTTCCGCGGCAACTTGCGAAGCTATGCGCCCGCCCATCGACTTGCCTCCAATCGCGAGTGCATTTCCTTTCAAGAGTTTGTGATCGATGGCCGCGTCGATCGCCGCGCGATAACAGGCTTCGAGTTTCGCTTTGGGATCGGGCGCGCCGCGCCGCCGTTCCATGTAAATAAAATTGAAGGTGAGAACATCGAAACCGCGTGCCGCCAATCCTTCGGCAAACAGGCGCATGAATGGATGCGACTGACCCGCGCCGGCGCCGTGGCCCAGTATCAAAGTCATGCCAACGCGCGATTTCTTAGGCGCCGCGTAAAGATAAGCTGACACGCTATCGCTTTCGTTAACTGTTATCGCAAGCTTTTGTGGATCCATATTCTCTAATGCCTCAGCTGGGAGCGCAGGCATCTTGCCTGCAAACGCGCCGAAGGGCGCGAAGTGTTCTTGGCTAAACGGCTCTTCGCGCTTCGCGCTCATGGCAGGCAGGATGCCTGCGCTCCCAGCCGCTACTTACTGACCACATCGCCAAAACTGTCTCGTATTTCTTCTCGGTTGTATTGACGAACGCGCGAAAGTCATGTTTGATTTCAACCTACGTCGAATCAGAACAACTACATGCCCATTCCGACTCACGTCCGCTCCAAGTCACTCGTTATCATCGGTCTTCTAACCGCCGCCGTGTATTTGTCAATTTGCGTCTTCTACCGCCGTGGCCCGCAGCCCTATTCACACACAGCACGAGAATTGTTTGCCTGGTTTTTCTGCACCGCTTTGCTGATCCTTTTTTGGAAAGGCTACCAAGCAATCAGCGGCGCCGACAAGCCGTCCATCCGGATGATTGTTGGCTTCGGAGTTCTATTTTGTTTACTTGCCTTGCTCACGGTCCCCTTCCACTCGACCGATGTCTTTGGTTACATCAATCGCGGCTGGCAGCAGGTCCATTATGGACAAAATCCTTACGTTCATCATTTGAACGACATTCCGAATTGGCAAACCGATCCCATGCTGCGCGAGCATTGGATCTACAATCCAAACCCCTACGGATTCCTGTTCACTCTGCTAGCCTGGCTCATAACCTGGCTTAGCGCCGGCAACTGGTGGGCGGCGCTCGCGCTGTTCAAGACGGTTAACGTGCTCGCTTACGCAGCGAGCGCCTGGATACTTTGGTCGGCGTCGAAACGTTTGCCTTATCTCATACCGCAATCAGTCTTGTACCTCTTCTTATGGAATCCGCTGATACTCCTGCATCACATAGCCAACGGCCACAACGATCTGCTGGTTGGCGTATTGATCCTGCTCGCGGCGTATCTGGCAATCACAGAAAAATATTTTTGGATTATTCCGGCATTGGTTGCGGCTACGCTTTTGAAGTTTGCGCCGGTGCTGCTGATTCCCCCGGCGTTCGTGCTGGTCGTAAGAAAATCCGGCTGGAAGGTTGCGGCGCTAAGTTGCCTAATTGCGGGAGCGCTCGGCGCGCTTATCTGTTTCCCTTATTTACGCGATTGGCAGGTTCTGAGACTGGCCGACATGCAGGACAACGCAACCTTAATCGACAACTCGCTCCACTCGTTACTCATTCACATCTTTGAAAACGTCGCTCGGGTTTTCTCTGCCCTGCCCCAGTTCCATCCGATAGTTAACTCCGCGATAAAGATGCTGCTGCGCGGGGGCCTAATACTTTTTGTGTTGTACCAGTGGCTGAAGATTCCGAAGGATTTTGATGCGAGAGCTTTCGCGGTGAAGTCACTCTGGATCCTGTTCGTGTTGATCTGCGTGGCGAGTTCGAAATTTAACGCCTGGTACCTGGCGATGATCCTGCCGCTCGCGCTGCTGCTCGAGGAAGACTACCGGCTAAGACGACTGGTGGTCCTGATAACCTGCACGGAACTATTGTCGCTCACTTTCTTCAAGCAGGCGTACATGCTGAATTACTTCGCGCTAATCCTCATGCCGATGTGGATCATCTTTAGACGTAGAAAGAAACCTACGCCAGAGCAAGGGGCTTAGCCGCGAATTTCCGCGGGCCAACTAAAGATCTGAATATCCACAATTGCATCAGCTCGCCAATTCCTATCCGCGTGTTTCCGCGTAAATCCGCGGCCAAGTGCCCTTCTAAGCTGCGTCAGTCAAGCCGAGATGCGCGGCACGCGAGCGCCGATGCCGCAGGTCACTTCGTATGAAAGTGTGCCGGCAGTCTTTGCGAGGTCTTCGGCGGTCACCGAGAGCTTGCCGTCGGAGCCCATGAGCATGACTTCGTCTTCCAGCTTCACGCCTGGCACGTTGGTGACGTCGATGAGCGTCAGGTCCATGGAAATGCGGCCGATGACGGTGGCGTAGACGCCGCGAATAATCGCGTGTCCGCGATTCGAGAGCGCGCGCATGTAACCGTCGTCGTAGCCAATTGGAATCGTAGCCACGAGAGTTTGGCGCGACGCTTCGAAAGTACAGCCGTAACCCACCGTCTCTCCTTGCGGCACCCACTTCAACAAAATGATTCGTGAGTGCAGCGACATCACCGGCCGCAGCGGCACATCGCGATCACCGGGCGCGAGGATGTCGCGCCAGAGTCCATACAGCACCCCGCCGGGACGCACCATATTTCCCCACGCGCGCGGTTGACCGAAAATCGCCGCCGAATTTGCCAGGTGTTGATAGGTGGGATTGAAACCCTGTTCGCGAAAGGCGGCGGCTGCCGCATCAAACCGCTCAATTTGATCTTTAGTCAATGGACCGCACGATGGTTCATCAGCCGCAGCGAAGTGGGTCATGATTCCATCCGTCCGGATATTCTGAAACTTCTTCAGACCCGCCATGAATTCTGACAGGTCGTCGAAACGCACACCCAAACGGCCCATGCCGGTATCTATCTTCACGTGTACATCCGCGACCTCGCCGCGTTCGCGTGCCGCTCGGTCCAAAGCTTCCAACGAGTCGAGCCGATAGACGACCGGCACCAGTCGTTGTTGTAAACAAGCGCCGGGCTGGCCTTCCCAAAATCCAGCGAGACACAAAATCGGTTTCGCGATGCCTGCCGCACGCAATTCGATTCCCTCTTCGGGCAGGGCCACGCCAAACCAGTCCGCGCCTTCACGCTCGAGTCGGCGCGCACACTCAACCGCGCCATGGCCATAGGCGTCAGCCTTGACCACGGCCATCACGCTGACGGATGGTCCTACGTGCTTCTTGACGAGTTGAAAATTCGCGGCCAGCGCGTTGGTGTCGATCTCGGCCCAGGTCGGGCGGAGACCAGCCATGCCTGTCGAGGACATGCGATTGTGATCTCTGTTGGATATCGAATTGGACACGTTAGATGGAAGCAGACGGAGGTTGTGCAACTCGGAGGCATATGGCTTCGCGGTTAGCTGTAATGCACTGGTTACTTAGACGGGTTTATCTTATCCGTTGCCTGTTTAGGCGAGGTTGTTCCGCCCGCCAGGAATTCGGTTATCTGTTCGCGCAACGTACGCACGGACTTGTCGCTGGGGGCAATCTCGGAGGCCCTGGTAACGCTGTCCTGGGCGCTCTTCGCGTAGGTTTCAATTTCCTCTTTAGGCATAGACATCTGGCGCTCTAATTTTGCCAGATCCAGACACGTTTTGCCTTTCATGACCATTGCTTGAATTTGATTTGGAGCAATTGATAAGGCCCGATCGAATACCTCAATGGCGTCCTTATAATGCGTAACGGCGTCTGTATTATTCGACGTTTCCAGCGACTTGGCCAGTCGGCCGATGGCAATTCCCTTATTCACGAGAATCTCCGCATCATTGGGTGAATACCTCAAAGCGCCTTCGTACGTCTCGATGGCATCGCGATAACTGGCAATCGACTCGTTCTTTTGGCCCATATCACTTTGCAACGTGCCAAGGTCGCCCAGGACATTTGCGCGGTTGCGCCGAGCACCAATAAAAGTGGGGTCGAGTCGCAAGGTCTCATCAAATACCTTTATCGCCTCACGTAGCGTGTTCAACGCCTGATCGCGCTTTTCCAACCTTCCTTGTACATTGCCAAGCCTCCGCAGCGCGACGCCCTTGTTACTGTAGGCCTGTGTCCACTTGGGCGCGACGGTCAACGCACTGTCAAAAGCTACAACGGCATTCTGATAACATTCGCTGGCCTCCTGATCCCTGGACAAATCTAAATACAAGCTGCCTAAACTAATCAAAGCCCACCCCTTGTGATTGTGTGCCTCGACATATCTGGGCTGCTTTGCCAGGACTTGATCAAGAATGGCAGAAGCTTGATTGTAGTTATGTTCGGCTTCCTCGTACCGTGATAACCAAGCCTGTTGCTCACCAAGCCTAAGAAAGCCGACTGCCCTGTTTGTGCGGGCGCCAGTGAAATCCTCGGAGCGTTCCAGCGCCCTATTGAATTCGCTAAGCGCAAGCTCATATTGCGCCTCAGCTTCTCCATATCGCGAGAGCTTCAAAAGCAATTTGCCGAGTTTCAGTAATACAACCCCCTTGTTGTTTCTAACTTGAGCTAGATCCGGTGAGTAGCTTAGGGCGGAGTTGATAGCGTTGATCGCTTCACGATAATTCCCCAGAGCTTCCTCATTGCGCGACATGTTTACCAGCAACTCTCCCAGGCTGGCCAGACAAATTCCCCTGTTATTGGAAGCGTACACATAGTCTGGCGTGCGTTCGAGGACGCTCCGGAAAGTTTGGTCCGCTCGATGGTAGGTCGAAAGCGCCTCAGAACCCTGGGATAATTTGTCGAAAGTCCCGGCCAGCTTGGTGAGAACGATTCCCTTCGCGTGAAGGGCGGAAACGTGCTGGGGTAACTCATTAAGAATTTCGTCTAACTGCGAAACGGCGAGGCCGTAGCTTCGCACCGCCTGAGTATGATGTGAGAAAGCTGATTGCCAGTCGCCGAGGTTAACGAGCGTTTTCGCCCGGTCGTAAGAATTCTTCCCGATGTCTTCTGATTCGCTATCCGTGGAACTGACTGACAATATCGTGCGTTCATAGCGCTCCAGCTCTCTCTCTCGTTCCGCATACTCCGTTTCTACTCCATCAATTTGCGCCAGTCTTAATCCCTGGTCCGCTTGCATATGTAACAGGCTATCAAGATTCGAAGCCGTCAGCAGCGTGGTCTCGAGCTTATGTCTGGCTGCCACACTCTGCCGATAAAAATCAGCCGCCCTTAAATAATCACCACCACCCCGGGTTACGTATGCCAGACGCAACAAGACGCCAACTTCACCAGGAACGTCGCCGCTCTCTCTCCTGATTTGCAGAGATTCTTGATAGGTCGCGATCGCTTCGGTAAGGCGTCCTTCGCTTTCACTAAGCCCTCCCATGGCGTCGAGAAGACTCGAAAGCTGAGACTTCATTTCCAGCTGTCTAAACGTCGCCTGAGCTTTGACATAATTTTGCCGTGCTTCGCTGGATTTGCCACGGCGCTCTAAGAGCACACCTAAGTCGCGGCGCAAAGTCGCCTCACTTATCGCATCAGCCGTTTCCTCCGCTCCTTTCAGGGCTTTGCTGAGCATGTTTTCCTGCTCATCCCAATGTCCCATACTGAAGAGAAAGTCGTTGAGCGAAGAAACGGACGCGACCACTTGGGGCCACTTTTCGGAAGAGAAGGCCCAGTTGATCGCCGCCGTCAGATCGGAAAATATCGATTCCAATTCGTAATAATCTTCTCGCGCACTCATTCAGGATCGGCTCCCCGCAATTTTTCCGATAATGTATTCGGAATGTCGTCCTCGAAATCCACTCAATTCGTTTTTCTCTTCTGCCAGCTTCAACGCATAGCTGCGCAAAAGCAAGTGCAGGCTGTAGCTCTTGCCACTTCGCGTTAGCAATGACAATTCAGACAAATTGGCCAATATGTCTTTCACCCGTTCTTCGTCACTGATACCGGCCACCTGCGCCACTGCAGCCGCTTCAAAACCTTTTTCAAAGACTGAGGTCGCCCGGAAAACCAGCTGTTGCTCCTTGGTAAGCCTTTCATAGCTTTTATTAAAGGACAATGGGACGCTTGCTTCTGCGGTGTCGGCTAACGGAAGTTTCAGCAGATCCAGCAGATTGTCGGTTTTTTGTAGTTGTTCGGAAAGCGCCGTTGCACTCAGTCTGCCATCGCGGGCGATTCGCGCTGCAATATCTAAGGCCATCGGATTATTGTCCAACTGTAGACCTACCTGATGAGCCGCCTTCAATTCTCCGTCAGACTGAAACTGGCCCATAACCTGCTGTAACAGCTCAATTGCTTCCACGTCGAACATTTTGTCCAGGTTGACCACGGTGCCGAGTGGTAGCAGTGTCGCAAACCGGCGACGGCTGGTGATCATTGTCGGGCAATCCTTGTTTCCAACTATCGGCACCGTTTCCAAACGGTCGGCGCCGTTGATGACAATCAAGGCCCGTTTATTGGAAAAAAATGAACGCAACTCAGATTCGTGTGCTGAGGGGCTGCGAAACTCAAAATTAAAAGTAGCGGCCAGCTTATCCAAAAGCGTACCCGGCGTTGTGTTCTCATCTACGTCGACCCAAGCGACTCCGTCGACAAACCTGTCGCGGAGATTATTAGCTACAATCTTAGCCAGCGCCGATTTGCCAATACCGGGCATTCCCACGATCTGCACTACAACATTTTTCGCCAGCGCGTCGGCGATCAGACGTTGCTCGGCAACTCGACCGACAAAAATTGCAGGTGGCGGCGGCGGTCCCGGCCGGAACGGCACTGGCGTCAAGTCGGGTTTTGCGGCTGCCGCAATCTCTGCAGGAACTGGGGGGACTTCAAGTCCGGTTTTCAAGGAAGCGTCTACCGGGTTCTCGCGCGTTTGCGCCACTGCGCCGACTCGGACTGTGATAACTGCTGCCTCCGGTAAATTTGCAATGCCGCCGAGCTGGCGGAGTTGGCCCAGCGTGTATTGCGAGCTGAACTTATAACGCTCCGGAGAAACTCCTTCCATTTTTTGAATGACCTGATCCTCGGTCATTTCTTTGAAGAACCTGGAAAAGTGATCTTGCGCAACTTGCGACCAGTAGCCGCCAAACTTCGACGTTGTTTCTGCCACAGCTTTCATCCTGTCGTTGTATTCAAAGCCAACGTCACCGGTTCGTTCAAACATTATCAGCCACTCATCGACATACCGCCTGAGATAATCTTTTATCTCATTCGGTAAGCCACTGGGAATTTGGGAAGTGACCTTTCTGACCGTGGGATAAACTTCGGTATAAGTTCTGAGGCGGGTCAAATTAAGAGGCACTTTCAGCGCTGGGTTGCCGCCTTCCCAAATAACGTAGCGAAGTATCTGTCGGAAGAATTCGCGCGGGGTGCCATAAGAATGCAGAATTAAATGATTGAGCAGATCTTCCGGAAACTCGACGCCCTCCTCTTTCACCATTTGCTGGGCCAGGCTTTTGAACTCCTCATCGGAGAACAGCGGCACGTAAATCATGTCGGCAAAAATGCCATAGGAAGGATCGCCTTCCGGGCGCTCGCGTCCCAACCAGTCGCTCGCAATCACTTCGCCGCCGATGAAAATGAACGTGGCCTTACTGGTAAGTAGAATTTCTTTCATCGAGGGAAGCAAGGTTTTGATCCTGTCCAACTCGACTTTATCCATCTCATCAAAAACGAAAACCAAATGCAACTTGCTCTTGCGAGACTGAGCCGGTGACTCAAGATAGTTCTTACGCATCAATTTTCCAGCGAGCCGCCAGAACAATCGACGCAATCGTCCAGTCGTTTGCGTTTGGGCGCCTCCAATTTCAAATTCCGCTTCTCCCAGTTTATGGATCAGGCTTATCAACTGGGCTTCAGCTATCTCGCGGTCGTAACTCAAAAACTCCAAGGCATTTACAAACTCTTTCGCTTGTTCCTCGCTTCTGGTGCGGGTGATGGTTCTGGCCTGGCTGCGACTCACCTTGGCGCCGAGTTTTGTGAGAATTTTGTAGCCGCCCTCGCCGGAAACCTCTGTGCTCCAGGTGGTTGCGAGCGCGTCGGAAACGCCGAACGTTTCTTTGAGGCTGTCTTTCGTATTCTGGGAAACTTTCGCCAGGGTCTTTTTGGAGGCGACCGAGAGCTCTTCTCTAATTTCGGCTGGTAAGTCCCAATAGCGACCGCTGTTGAGCACAGCCTGATATAAGCTCCGAATGGTTCTTATAAGTAATTTTTCAGCCTCGTTGTCCTTGTAGTTGGCAACGCTGAGCCAAATGGGAATGAGCAACGAAGCTTGTTCCTGGACGCGCAGTTTTTCCGCGGCCTTATGCAAGGCATAGTTTACGAACGACGTCTTCCCTACCCCGCGATAACCCGTCACCAAATAGCTGCCGCGAAGGTAGCAAATCTGTTCCACCAGACGATTTGTTTCGGTGAGATTGCGCAGGAAGTTCGGATGTTCACGACCTCCTTCGATTGATCGTTTTTCGCCCGGAAGCGAAACGGCCCCAGCGTTCTGTTTGTTAAAGAACGGGTAATCGACTGCTTCCAATTGCCACGCCTTCAGATTGACGATCTTCAACTTATTCAGCCGCAGCAGCACGTGTTCATTATTGAGCTGCGCTTCAGGATTATCTCGGGTCTCCGCCAACACCGCATTGTAAGCAGACCAGGCGTACTCATATTCCTGAGTAGCATCTTCCTGTTTTTTCAAGAGTGTAAAATAATCTCCGGCTGCCTGGCATATTCGACCACTCCAAAACTCATCGTTAACTGGTAATAACGGACGCATCGACAACCACTGGCGCATGAATCCGTGGTTCTGCTCTTGTAGAGCTTTTTCAAACAATCGTACCCATTCGTTGATACCGCTTTTCCAATCAAGCTGAAAGAGCTGGTAGATCGCTTCACTTTGCTCGGCCGCGCTGGTTTGTCCGGCAAGCGAAGAGTAGTAGCGATGTAATGTTTCGCGCGCGCGTCGAGTTTGCGGCTCGTCCGTTGCCAACTCGCTGAGGTGTGCCTGCACCAGCTGATTAAACCGATACCAGACACTGCCATTCATTTCCATTTCCAGGACAAACGAGAGTTGCTGCACTGAAACCAATACCGCCTCGGTAAGTTGCGGATTGCCCGCCTGGATTTGACGGTAGAAATTGGAGTCAAAAGATCTGGGAACGCTCAGTAGCTTGAGCGCTTGTGCGACGCCTGGATCCAGGTGGTGCAGGAGGAAGTCGATCAAAGCGGCGATCTTATTTGGTGAGGCGGTGAGAGTGGCGAAATCTTCCGCTTTGAGTCCCGTCGAATTTGCTTTAGCCACCCGCCACGAGTCGACGCAAAGGCCCATATATAACGGATTAACTCTGGGCTGCGAATTGCTCCGCGCGCACTCGACTATCACTTTGCGCAAAGATGGTTCGATAATGCCGACGTTTTCCAAGTACTGTTCGGCCGCGGTTTCAGTTAATGCTTCAACCACATGTAAATACTTTTGGGCGCCCGAATCTGTTAAGGGCTCAAGCAGCTTTGCTGCGGGAAGTGGCGCCTTTTTGGCCGTGGCCCAACGCGGCGCTTCGCGGCCGGCGACAACTGTTACAATCGACTTTGGTTCGGCGCCGTCGCCACTAACATTACCGAGCTCGGTCAACAAGCGACGCAACCATTCGTCTCGCTTGAAGAAAAGCAGATCGGCGAGATCTCGTTCGTGTGGGCCCCAAAACGCATCATGCGTATCGAAGAATAAAGCGACGCCAGCTATGGTTTCTGAATCGCTCAGAGCGGACTTTAGATCTTCGGCGAAGAGACGCGGCAGATCTTCGACCAAATCTGATTCCGGCGTCAGCAGTTTGATCGTCTCGAACTGAGCCTTGGGTTTTAGTTGGGGCACCAACAGTTTCAGCCGGCGCCATGATTCCAGGCTAAAAGGATGCGTCACAATTTGTCTTAAGGACTCTAAGCTGCCGCCGCGAACTATGTCCGCGGTCGCCAGGATGGTGTCCATTTCTTTACTCGGAAACAACTTCCAGAGCCGCTCATTTGTGAGTCTCTTCGTCTTGTAAAGATACCAAACCAGCGCAAAATCAAAGCGCGGGAATGGCAGCACGGCCAGCGCTCGCCGCAACATCAGCAACCCATAGAGCGGGTCCAGCGGCCGGTCGTAGCCACGGGCCGGCATGCCAAAGTCGATCAGCACAGTCAGCACCGGCTTCGTGCCGTCGGCCTTCAGCAATCGATCGAGAAACTCGGTCTCCGTCAGCGCGCTGAGACCCAACCATTGTTCCTGATCAAGTTTCCGGCAACAGTATTCCGAAAGAAATCTGAGCAGCCGAGACTTGCCCGTTCCACTTTCCCCGTAGAAGAACAGAAGTCGTTCCGACGACGCGTCGTTCAGCGCCTTCACGAAGGCTCGAATTGCGCCATGGCGTCCAGCTAAGAGTTCACGGGTGGGAGGTTCACTCAACATAAACTTAGCTCCATCTGCTGATCGTAAGAGCGGTCATTCGCCATCCTGGATGACGGGACACTGAGTCGCCCAGAAGGTTTTTTGGGCGAACTCTGCGAGCGACTCCTGTCTATCTATTCCATGAGTAAGGTCAGGGATTGGCCGGATGCCAGTGCTTCCGCTGGCAGGAACCCGAAGATCGCGAGCGATGGGAAAATATTCCCGCCGGTCGCAGTTTGTCAAGATTTAGCGGAGGTTGACTCGCGGTAGTTATTATGGAATCGCATGGTCCCGCCGAGTAAAGTGAAACCCTGCAACATCAGAACGCATTGCTTGACGGACACTGTGTGCGCGCGTTAATCGAACTGGGCATGCCAGCGGACCAAGCCGCCTTCTTTTTCGAGGAACTTGTGCAGGCCCGGCAGGGCACGAATGTCGGCCTTGATCTTGGCCGCGTTGGCCGTGACCGGCCGGACGTCGAAAGCGCGTCCGGTGAGATGTCGGCTGATCTTGTTGCATTCTTCTTCGGGCATAGATTGTATGACTTCAGCGAGCCCAGCGGTGATTTGGTCGACTGTTTTTGCTTCCGGATGTTTATCAACCCACTGTTGCAGCTTGGCGCCGGCGAGATATGTTTGACCAATCCACTTGCGATTTTTGATCACGTTCCCGGCCATCGCGTGGGCCTGTTGAAACTTGCTGCGGCGGCCGCTGGTGAATTCAATGTTCGGATGCTTGGCCAGGAGGATGGTGGCCGCGTTTTTGGCAATCGGTGCGAGGTCCATTTCTTCAATAGTCATCGGGTTTCTCCTTCTTACAGCAATGATTCCAGCTCGAGAAATATTTCAAGTAGTTGAGAGTTCAAACTTTAGTTTGTGACTCGCTTCAAAGGAAGCAAGCTAAAGCTTGAACTCTGAACTTCGGGCCAGGTGATGAATCCTAGCTCAGTTCACTCTCGATAAAGATTATCGAATCGCATGCTCGAGGGAGTAAAGCGTAGGCGAACCGTGTCGGTCGGGCCGTTGCGTTGTTTGGCGACGATGATTTCGGCCACGTTCTTTTCATCGTCGGGCATGCTGTCGCGCTCTTCCGGAGTCTTGTATTGTTCCGGACGATAGATGAACGCAACCACGTCGGCATCCTGCTCCAGCGCGCCTGACTCGCGCAAGTCTGCCAGTTGCGGGCGGTGGTCCGCTCGCGACTCCGGCGCGCGCGACAACTGCGACAACGCAATCAACGGAACGTTCAACTCCTTCGCAAGCCCCTTTAGCTCTCGGGAAATCTGCGACACTTCCTGTTGCCGCGACTCGAAGCGCTTCGCGGACCCGCTCATCAACTGCAGATAGTCAACGATGATCAGATCGAGCCGCTTCTGTTCGGCAGCCAGCCGGCGCGCCTTGGCGCGCATTTCCAGAACGGTGATACCGGCCGTGTCGTCGAGATAGATTCTGGCGTCGGCGAGGGTGCCCAGCGACTTGGCGATCTGCGCCCACTCAGGCCGCGAAAGGAAGCCATTGCGGAAACGCTGCGCATCGATGTTGGCTTGCGAACAAAGCATGCGCATCACGAGGGCCTCTTTCGACATTTCCAAAGAGAACATGCCAACGACCGCACCGGGCACGTGAATGGCCGCGTTCTCTGCCAGCATCAGAGCGAAACTGGTCTTGCCCATCGATGGCCGGGCGGCGACGATAACCAGGTCCTGGCGTTGAAGTCCGGAAGTAAGCTTGTCGAGATCGGCAAAGCCGGTGGTCAAACCCGTTAAGACAGAAGCCCGACCCTCCATCTCCTGAATTTTTTCCAGTAGTTGTTCGGCGACCGGTTTGATATGCACAAAGCCCTGGCGAATGCGCTCGTCGGCTAACTCGAAAATGGCGTGCTCCGCGTGATCGAGGATCAACTCGGGTTCGTCTTCCTGTTCGAGGGCCTCCTGCGTGATCTTGTTGGCGGCGCGAATGAGCTGGCGCAACATCGACTTGCCTCGGACGAGCTTGGCGTAGTGGGCAATGTTGGTGGAGTGCGGCAAACCGTAAGTGAGGTTGGTGATAAAACTGATTCCGCCGGCTGACTCGAGCGCGTTTTCTTTCTTTAGCTCTTCGGCAATCAGGATCGGATTGATCTCGGCGCCGCGTTCGAAGAGCGCAGTCATCGCCAGAAAGATGCGACGGTGCGACGGGACGTAAAAGTCTTCCGGTCGCAGCAGCTCAATTGCCTGGGAGATTAGCCCGTTGTCGAGAATGATGCCGCCGAGAATTGCACGCTCGGCTTCGGCGCTGTTTGGAAGAGAACGTTCGAGCGATTGCTCGCGAATTGGATCAGGTGTGGCCATGGAATGAACCGATTAAGGGAACTTGATAAGAGCAAGGGTTCGGAAGCGCCAAAGGCGCGAAATGTAGTAGCCTGGGGCAACGCCCGAGGGAACCGCAAGAAAAGACAAGAGTTCTGAAGGAGCGATCGGGATGTTGCGCCTTCAGCGCTCAAAACGAATCAATCGTGACCATTCCTGGGGCCCTGCCCCAGGCTTTTACATTTCGCGCCATTGGCGCTGGACCATAATTGACCTGGTTTCGAATTGATTACAGTTAGGGATGCCAGACAGAAAACGACGCCGCAGTGAGCTAGCAGCTGCGGCGTCGCGAATATACTACAGTGGAATTATGAGGGACAGAGCTTGGACGTTTTAAGTTGAAGACAATTGCCGGTATTCCTCACTCCGCGGCCTCGCCGCTTTCCTCTTCCTTGTTCTCCGTCTGCTTCGCGAGCTCCGCTTCCTGATCCGGCGTCAGGTGTCCCACGATCACTTCGCCTTCGGGCGACACCTTAACCTGCAGGTCAATCGAAACCTCGCGGTGCAGTCGCAGCGGCACCTGGAAATCGCCGAGGCGCTTGATCGGCTCACGCAAGTGAATCCGGTGACGATCGATTTCGTAGCCGCGCTCCTGCAGCGCTTCGGCAATATCCATCGAGGTAACGGAGCCGTACAGCGCGCCTTGCTCGCCGGATTTTCGTTTGAACTCCAGCACCAGCTTGCCAATCTGCTCGCCCTGGCCTTCAGCCGTCGCCCGCGCCGCCGCCTCTTTCTTCAAGAGCGCCGCACGCTCTAATTCAATCGCTTTCACATTGCTGGAGGTCGCTTCAACCGCCAGCTTCCGCGGCAAAAGATAATTGCGGGCATACCCGGCGCGCACGCGAACGATCTCGCCGCGCGCTCCCAGGTCGTCAACATCTTCACGTAAAAGTATTTTGGTGTGCGCCATGTTGGCTGCTCCTTCTTTCAAATACGTAGGACAGACATTCTTGTCTGTCACTTCCCTCCGATGGGGAGGATTGGAACAGGCAGGAAGGCCTGTTCTACAGTTCGACTTTAGTCGGTTGTATACGGCAGCAGCGCAATATTGCGCGCGCGCTTGATCGCCTCGGCGAGCATTCGCTGGTGTATGGCGCAATTGCCGGAAATTCGCCGCGGCAGAATCTTGCCGCGTTCCGGAATAAAGTTTCCCAGGAACCGCGAATCCTTAAAGTCGATGATATCTACTTTTTCAATGCAGAAACGGCAGATACGACGCCGTCGCATGCGGCGTCCGCCGCGACCCTGGGTGGGACGACCCCGATCGAAATCATCATCGCTGTTGTTGTAGCGTCGTCCGCGGTCTTCATAATTTGTCGACATAGTTAACCTCTAACAAAGTAAATCGTGAATCGTAATCGTGAATGGAAGCTGCGAGCCTCCGCTATTGCCTCTCGTTTAGATAGGGCACTTGTGCCCCTGCTCTCTTTCGTTTAGATGGGGCACTTGTGCCTGCTGCGGCGGCGGACAAGTCCGCTTTCTAAACGGTCAGCTGGCTACGGCGTTACGCCGCGTCTTCTTCCACTTCCGGAACAGCGGGACGTTGAGCGGGGGCCGAACCTCGTTTTTGTCCGTCCTGATTAGCGGCGCGCTTCTCAGCCTTCTTCGCTCGCTTCGCCTTGAACTTCTCAGCGCGGCGGCGATCCTCATCGACGCGCACGGTGATGTAGCGGATGATGCGATCGTTGACGCGCATGCGGCGCTCGAGCTCCGCTATCTCGCGGCCAGAGCCTTCGATTTCCAGCAGCATGAAGCTGCCTTCCGTCTTGCGAAGAATCTCATAAGCCAGTTGCCGCCGGCCCATGCTTTCCTCTTTGGTAATCGTGCCGCCCTGATCGGTAACAATCTGCTTGAAACTCTCCGTCAAGCGCGCCACTTCATCGTCATCCGCGGTCGGATCCACGATGAACACCACTTCGTATTGTCTTTGCGTTTCCAAGATCAATCTCCTTAGTAAATCGTAAATCGTGAATCGTAAATAGACTTAAGACCGGGTCGCGGCGTGGTAACGATTGACGATTTACGGTTCACGGTTGTATTCCGACATTGCTTTCAAAACTCCATCGCTCAGGATGGTTCTAACTGCGTCAGCGCTGCTCTGCAGAATGTCCGCAACTGCCGCGCGGCTCGCGCCGGTTAACGAATCAAGCACAAACTTCTTCGAGTCGGAAATCGGATGCTCAGGCTGAATACCGATTCGCAACCGCGTGAATTCGTTGCTGCCGACGGCTGCGATAATCGACTTGAGACCATTGTGTCCGCCAGCCGATCCGCGCGCCCGAATTCGAATCTTTCCAAACGGCAACGCCAGGTCGTCGGATATCACGATCAGCCGCTCACCGGGTTCCGCCGTCGTCTTATACTTCCCGAGCAAACAGGCAACAGCTTCGCCGCTCAGATTCATATAGGTCTGCGGCTTGACGAGTTTGACCGAACACTGCTCGATCTCTCCGCGACCTACGAGCGACTGGCATTCACGTTTCGTTACCTCGATGCCTGCGTCACTCGCTAACTTGTCAATCAACATGAATCCGAGGTTGTGGCGCGACCACGCATACTCTTTACCCGGATTGCCTAAACCAACGATCAAATATTGCCGATTGCCGATTGCCAATTGTCGAATTAAGAGACAATCGCAGTCGACCGCCTACAGCCAATTGCGCCGCTCGAATAAATCGGCAATCGGCAATCGGCAATCGGCGATGCCTCTACTCCTTCTTGCCCTTGTCGGCGTCGCCGGCGCCCTCTTCATCTTCCTTCTTGCCCTTGCCGATTACTTCCGGCTCGGCTGCAGCTTCGCCTTCAACCACCGGCGCCACGACAACCTCTTCCTTCACGATGCCGACCGTAGCGATAACGGTGTCGGGAGGATTAAGAATTTCAATGCCTTCGGCGACCTGAATATCTGAAATGTGCAGCACGTCGTGAACACCCAGATTAGAAACGTCCACGTTAACAACGTCCGGAATCTCACGCGGCTCGCAGCGAATTTCAATCTCGCGAATAATTTGTTCCAGCACGCCCTGTTCGTCGCGCACACCGACCGGCTCGCCCTCCAGGTGCAGCGGGACGGTAACTTCGATCTTCTGGCCTTTTACCAGACGCGTAAGATCGGCGTGGAGCAGCCGACCGCGAATCGGGTCGACCTGACGCTCATGAAACATTACTTCGCTGGGACCGATGCCTTCGATGTCGAGCGTGAAGATCGTGTTGCGGCCTGACTCGGAACGCAGGATCGCCGCCAATTCCCTGATCGGCGCCAGCGCGGCCACACTACCACCTTCGCCGCCATAAACCGAAACTGGAACCATTCCTTCGCGTCGCGCGCGTCGCGCATCATTCTTACCGCGGCCTTCGCGCTTGGTGGCGCGCACCGTGATGTCTTTCTGTTCTGCCATGACTGCTCCTCTTTACTGCTCTTTACAAGCGTTCAGCGATCGATTTTGAAATCTCAAATTTCCGATCTCAGATCGCAGTTCAAAGGACGAAACTAGAGCTTCGTCTCAACCGCAATCTAAGATCCGAGATTTGAAATCTCAGAACCGATCGCTGATGGACTTCTATTCAAGCCATCAGTGTTTGCCCTCCGCTAAACGAAGAGCGAGGAAACGCTGGTCTCCTCATGGATCGACTTGATCGCTTTCGCCAGAAGCGGCGCGATACTAAGTACTTTTATCTTTTCAAACTTGCACGCGTTGTTGCGTAGCGGAATCGTATTCGTAATCATTATCTGCTCGATTTCCGAATCATCGAGCTGCTGCACAGCGTGACCTGACAAAACCGCATGCGTGAAGCAGGCGTGAATTCTTTCGGCGCCCGCACTCTTCAATGCTTTCGCGACTTTGGTCAACGAGCCGCCAGTGTCGCACATGTCGTCGACAATCAAACAACTGCGCCCGCGCACGTCGCCGACCACATTCATCACCTCCGCCACGTTCGCCTTTTCGCGTCGTTTGTCGCACAGCGCCAGTTCGGCATCGAGGCGTTTGGCGTAGGCACGGGCTCGTTCAGCGCCGCCCGTGTCGGGCGCGACCACAGTCAGATTCGGCAGCGGGTTCTCCTGGTAGTAACCGATCATAACCGGCGCCGAATAAAGGTGGTCGACAGGAATATCAAAGAACCCTTGAATCTGCGCCGCGTGCAAATCGATCGTCAACAAGCGATCGGCTCCGGCGACGGTTATCAGGTTCGCCACCAACCTCGCCGAGATTGGCACTCGCGGGCGGTCCTTTTTGTCCGAGCGCCCGTAACCGTAGTACGGAATCACTGCGGTGATTCGCTCGGCCGAGGAACGACGAAACGCGTCGAGCATTATCAGCAGTTCCATCAAATGCTCGTCGGTCGGCGGGCACGTAGGCTGAACAATAAAAACATCGCCGCCGCGAACGTTCTCGTCAATTTGAAAATTGAACTCGCCGTCCGAGAACCGTTCCGTGATCGCGCGTCCCATGTCGCAACCCAGATGACGCGCAATCTCCTGCGCCAATTCCGGATTTGCGTTTCCAGAAAAAACCTTGATGCCGCCGGTTGTGCCCATAAGTAAGTGCTGAGTGCTGAGTGCTGAGTACTGAATTGAGTGAAGGTAAAAGTCCGGCTTCGCTCAGTACTCAGCACTCAGTACTCTGCACTTCGACCAAAGTGGCTGGGGCGGGAGGATTCGAACCTACGAATGCCGGTTCCAAAGACCGGTGCCTTACCACTTGGCTACGCCCCAATATCGATCAAGAGTTGAAAGAGCGTAAGAATGGAATATCCGGCGAGCCGACAGCGCGATGATATTCATTCCGCGACACTGTAACACAGGGGAAGATGCGCCAGCCCGTCTCCGGTTTGATTTCCTTTAAAGCGCGCTGCTGATCGTCACGATTGGTAAAGATACCAAAAACGCTGGAACCACTTCCAGCCAGTAACGCTCCCACAGCACCAGCCTGAACCAGGGTTTCTTTCGTACGTCTAATCTCAGGCTCAATATCAAAGATCACGGATTCGAAATCGTTCTTCAATGAGTCTTGCAGAGGCCACGGTTTGGAATCGCTATTTTTAGCCCCGCTATGCGAACTAGAAAGAATAGGGTCGATATTCGATGTTGTCAAGGCAGGCGAACCCAGCAATGAGTAGGCTTTAGCTGTCGAAACACTGGCGTTTGGAGTGATAACGATCAGATGGAGGACATCCTCGCTGCCATCGGCTAGCGGAGATAACGTCGCGCCGATTCCGGTCGCGACTACACGACCCCCAACAAGGAAAAAAGGAACATCGGCGCCAAGTGTTGTGGCAATCTCGAGCAATTCGCCGCCGGAAGGCTTCAAGTCCCAAAGACGTGTGAGGGCCAGGAGTGTGACAGCGGCATTTGAAGAGCCGCCGCCGAGGCCTGCTTGCGTGGGGATGCGTTTCTCAAGGCGGACGCGCGCACCCGCCTTCACCTCGAACCGATTTCTCAAAGCAGCAGCAGCCCAGATGACGAGGTTTTGATCGTCGGTCGGAATGTCAGGATCGTCGCACGTAAGCGAGAGTCCACCGCCTTCGTCGATCTGAAAATGCAGATCGTCGTGAAGCGAGATCGTTTGCAGCTGTGTCTTGATTTCGTGATAACCGTCGGGCCGTTTGCCGAGAATTTGCAGACTCCAGTTGATCTTGGCAAAGGAAGGAAAGCTGAGGACAGACTGGTTCACTTTTGCGCGGCGACTGGGTTCCGTTTCCTTTTCACTATCGTTTAGAAAGGGCACTTGTGCCCCCGCTGCCGGAGGCGGACAAGTCCGCTTTCTAAACCGAAGCTGGCGATATGCCTAGCGAGCTATGAATACCTGAGTCAAATAGGTGCTGCCATCCGGCGCAACGTAACTGCCAATCGCGGAGGCCTGAAACCCAACGTAAAGAATATTGGCGCGATGGCCCGACGAGATCATCCATCGCTCGACGGCAAATCCGCCGGGGTCAGCGTAGCCCTTATTATACGCGATGTTTTCGGCGATGACGCGAAAGTGCAGAATACCAGTCTCGTGTGCGCGATCTTTGAGCTGCAAACCTTCCGGCGTTTCATGAGAAAAGAATCCTAGCGTCGCCATGCGTTCTGAGTGCGCCCTCGCCATGCGACAAAGCTCGGCAACCCAGACGAGCGGCGGCAGTCCATTCTCTGCGCGCGCAACGTTGGTTTGTTCAAACGCGCGTCTTTCGATCTCAGTTGCATGCTCGAACGCGGAAGAAATTGCTTCGGCTTTGGTCGCTTCGCTTCCGGCAGCATTGGTTGAGCCGATGCTTGCGGCGGGAGGATTGTCTGCAGAGGTGACGCGTCGAGGCCGCGAGTAACTCGGGTTGTTCCCGGGAGCCGAGATCAGTCGCGCGACCGGGCGCGGCTGGAGGTTCTGAGCGACCGCGTTACCGCCGAAGCCAAGGCACAAGCATGCGGCGGCGACGGCGTTGGTAGAAAGTCTTCGAAGAGACGGAAGCGCGCGAAGGGGGATCAGTTTTGCAAACATGATGAAGGAGTCAGGTGCTAAACGCATCGCACGATTGCGTTCGCCGAAAGGGCCTTGTTGAGGAAGGCTTTTATGAACAAACCTGCCGGGGCCGGCAAGTCAGGAAAGTCAATTCAGACTAACAAACGGGGCGAGGCAAGATCAATAGATTTCTAAGCAGGGGCTGGAAATCAGCAAAGAGCGGGGCCGTAGCCCGACCGTTAGGGAGGGCGTTTATTCGGCGAGTTCACGCCCTCCCTAACGGTCGGGCTACTGCCCCGGCGTAGTAATCGTTAACACAACTTTAGGACACCGCGGAGCCTACGCTTCGATGCTCGAGCCGTTGTTGGCTTCATTTGGCGGGAACTGCTGCACGACCTGCTCCCACGACCGGCGGACCGGATAGCCGTACAAAAGCACGGCGGCCGCAACCACTCCAGCCTGGTAGGTGTATAAAGGCGCGCCGCTCATGAGCGTCGAGACGAAGCCGATCAGCGCAATTGCGATTCCGATCAAAGCCACCAGCAGCGTCGTGCGTTGCAAAGTTGTGAGCAGTCCTGCTGTTCCCTGCACCGCCGCAATGTCCTGTAGCCGCATCTTCGCAAACTTCGTCCGGCGCAGCGCGATGGCGCCCAGCCCAAACATCAGGATGCTGATGCGCACCGCGATATCAAGTGGCGGATTGCTTCGTGGCGTGAGGAACTTTTGCATCACGTATGCGAGGACAGATAACAAAACGACCGCGACCAGAAGCGACAGAACCGTGGTCGCGGTTGACTTGTGACGGTGCACAAGTTCTGCCCGGACGTCTGTTGTTAGCGGATCGGAGGTTGCCATCGTTTTCGTTCCTGGCTCCATCATCCGTCAAACCGCGGAACTTGAGCAAGCCGGAGCTGGGAGCGCAGGCATCTTGCCTGCCATGAGCGCGAAGCGCGAACAACCGTTTAGCTAAGAACACTTCGCGCCCTTCGGCGCGTTTGCAGGCAGGATGCCTGCGCTCCCAGCTTGCACATTACTCACCGCGAAAACAAAAGGCCCGACGTAACACGCCGGGCCTGCTAACCGTCTTGAGTTTAACGAACCTCAGCGCGGGCTTGGTGTGGGCGTCGCGGCGGGCTGAACTGAATTCTCCGTCGGTCGCGGCGTAGTAGTTGGCTGGCGAATCACCGCACGTTGCACCGGCGCAACCGGAGTAACGTTCGCAGGCAGTTGTCCGTTGTATTTGATCGCCTCATCGATCAGATCATTCGCATTGTCTTTGTTGTCTTTGCTAATCAGGATTCCGTTCGGATTCACGGTGATATCCGCGCGGCCCATCACCTGTTGCATCAGGTTACCCAAAATTCCCGGGCGCTCAGGCGGCGCCACGTTTCGGCGCGCGGGGTCAGGTTCCGGAATCGGCACCCCGATGATGCTCAACTGCTCCTTCGCTTTCTCGGCGTAGTTGCTGTTGGGGAAATTGCGCAGCATGTCCTGGTAATATTTCGCCGCTTCGTCCGGCTCCTCTTCCTGCTGATAAGTGTAGGCCAGCTTGAACAACACTTCATCCCGCAACGAGAAGCTCGGATACTTGTCGATCACTTCCTTGAAGCGCGATTGTGCGCCCTTCAAGCCACCCTTGCCTTGCTTGTAGCGAGGTTCCAGATAGAAGTTGCCGACCTGATAACTGTGCATCGCCAGGCTCTCCTGAGTTTCGCGCAGGCGATCCTCGACGATGGGACGCAGCGCGGTTTGCGGATACTGCTGCAACAGCGCTTTCAAACGCTGCTCGGCTTTACGCGCGTGGGTGATGTCGCGGTCCGACAGCCCCATCTGGCGCATCTCGGCCTCGGCAACTTTCAGCATGGCATCGTCGGCAAGTGGATCGGTGGGGAAAAACGTCAGCCAATCCAGGTAAGCCTGCGCCGCCTGAATCAGCGACGACGTGGTTCCTTCCAGGTAAAACGAGTCGGCAATCGCCAGCTTGGCCAGCGGCAGAAACGGTGAATCCGGGTAGGTGTTGATGATGGTCGAAAACAAGAGTCTCCCGGTTTCGTGACTTCCCTTGCGCACTTGCTTCGCGGCTTCTTCAAACAACACGCGATCCCGGCCCGGCGCAACTGTTCCCGTCAACTCTTCATACTTGTCGTCTCCGCCACCGCCGAGTAGTCCGAATAGTTTGCCCTTTTTCTTTTTCCTCACAGGCGCCGCAGCGACGGCTGAAGTTGTGCGAGCGCTCGCCGTCTGCTGCAAGCCACTTTGAACGCGCGTGTTCAATTCGGCGACTGAAGCTTCCAACCGATCCAGCGTGGTGGGATCATACTTCTCCGAGCGCTCCTGCTTGGCGCGAATATCGCTCACTTCGGCGGTTAGCGATCCCACTTCCTTGTCCAGGCCTCGCAGCCGCTCGCGGGGATCGTCAGGATTCTTTTTCTCGCTCGAGCTCTTTGGCTCCATCGAAGCGATGGCGCTGTTAAGCGAGCGCCGCATGCCGTCCAGCTTCGAACGCATGATGTCAAGACGCTGAAGCGCTGAGAGCTCGCTTTGCGCGCCGCCCGTCTGGGCCAGCGCCGCTGCCGACATTCCAAGGATGAGGGCTGCGCAAATAACCGCGTGCCCGAATAAGCGAGAATGCATAACTAAAACCTCCAAAAACTTCTCTAACGAATAACCAAGCGAACGCCTTGCCATATCAGAACCGGGAGCGGTAGCGACCGGCCGAAGACTCAACTTGAAAACGACGAGCTTATCAAAACAGGTAACACCAGGGGAGACTATTTAGCCGCTCGCTACCGCTCTCGGTTCTGATGTTGTTCACTCAATGCCGCGCGAACTTGCACCCGCGTCTAAACCCACTGCACCGTCGCATCGCGCAACTCGCGCACAGCCGATTCCGGGTTAGCGGCGCCGAATATTGCCGAACCGGCAACAATGATCTCGGCGCCCGCCGCTACCACATTCGCAATGTTTTCCAGATCGACCCCACCGTCGATTTCAATCCGAACGTCGAGCTGCCGATGGTCAATCATGCGCCTTAGCCGCCGCAGCTTGTCGATCGACGTGGGAATAAACTTCTGACCGCCGAAACCAGGATTCACCGACATCACCAAAACATAATCCGCGTAAACGAGTGCTTCTGTCAGCGATTCGATCGGAGTCGCCGGGTTCAACACAACTCCCGCTTGCGCTCCCGCCGTCTTTATCGAGGCGAGCGTGCGATGCAAATGGGCGTCGGCTTCAACGTGAACCGAAACCATCGACGCTCCCGCGGCGACAAACTGCTCCGCGTAACGGCCGGGCTCGGAAATCATCAAATGCGCGTCGATCGGAAGATCGGTCGACTTGGCGATGGACTTAACCACCGGCAAACCAACCGTCAGGTTCGGCACGAAATGTCCGTCCATCACATCGACGTGCAAAATCGTAGCGCCGCCGCGCTTGACCGCTTCGATCTCCTCGTTCAATCGCGAAAAGTCCGCGGAAAGAATCGAAGGAGCGATATCGATAATCCGGGAGTTCATCATTGTTCGAAGCGGTTAGTTCGGACTCTTAGTCGGCGCCGGTCTGGCGGCTGGCGGCCGAACATTAACGTTTGGCGTCACCGCCCGGTTCGCGTTGCCATTGATTGTCAACGTCGGTCGATTTACATTTGCGTTAGCCGGCCGATTCGTATTGCCGTTGTTAATCCGGTTCGCGTTGGCACGATTCGCGTTCGCGTTTCGGTTTGCGTTATTCGAATTGCCGTTTGCATTCGCGTTTGCATTCTTGTTGCGCCGCGGTTTGTTTTCATTGGCGGCAGGCGTTTCGTTGGCGTTAGCCGGCTTCTCCTCAGGCGACTTGTCGGGCGTAGCGACCGCCTCGGCCGACTCCCCTTCTTTCACGCCGCGACTGATATCCATCGCGACCGTCTGCCCGGCTTTAACTACCTCGCCTCCGCGCGGCAATTGAAACAAGACTGTGTTTGCCGCCACTTCGTTGCTGGGTCGCGTCGCGCGCACGCGAAAATTCAAACCGGCATCGCCCAATACGCGTTCCGCTTCGTATCGCTCCTTGCCTATCACGTCGGGAACTTTAACTTCAGGACTGCGAAGCGACAGGAAAACTGTGGTGGCGAGGCCAAACACAAAAACGATCGCTATCGCGATCACGATGATGAGCCTTCGAAGTGCTGAGAGTGCCCCGGTGGCCGTATTCACTTAAGCGATCCTCTATAACGCCGAACTGCAGATCGGGCCAAAACCAAGCTGCGAAGTCTAACATCGGTGCTACTGGCTCGCAAAGCAATAGACTTTTGGAGTGCGCTGACCTGTCAGCGCTTTAGTCGGTTGCGACCTGTCGCAACCCTGGTACATCAGTTTTATGAACAGCAGCGGCGTCAAGCCGCCGCGGAACAAAGCGCTGACAGGTCAGCGCACGCCAAAAGTATTACGTGCAAAGGCGCTGACAAAAAACCCATCAGTACCTTCCCGATGCGGCCAGGTCCGCACTGAATCACTCAACGTGAAGCGCTCGTTGTTGTCAAGGAACGTTTGCACTACTGCTTCATTTTCGTCGGGCTCGACCGAGCAAGTCGAATAAACCAAACGCCCACCCGGCTTGAGAACTTGCGCGGCATTGAAAAGAAGTTGTGTCTGGCGCCTGGCCAAATCCGCGATGTCAGCGGGTGAGATGCGCCAACGGATTTCGGGGTTGCGCCTCAGAGTGCCGGTTCCGGAGCAGGGAGCGTCCAGTAATACGCGGTCGAAAGTGCCTTCAGGAAACGACAGCGGCTGCAATCCGTCAAGTGTGACGCAATGAATGCCTGTCAACCTCTGCAAATCAGCGGACGAAACGACGGTTCGCAGGCGATGCTGATGAATGTCGCCCGCAACTATGACCGCTGAATCGCGCGTGAGGTCCGCCATCAAAGTCGCCTTGCTTCCCGGAGCTGCACACAGGTCTAAGATGCGCTCCTGAGCCTGCGCGCCAACTACTGATGCGACCAGCTGCGACGCTTCATCCTGCAGGTAAATCTCTCCAGCTCGCGCCAGTTGGGCCAGCACAGCAGCGCCGCCAGACACTCGCCACGCGCCGTTCACGATTTCGGACGCAACGAGGGACGCACCCGCGTCGCGCAAGCGTTGGCAAATTTCGGATTCACTCGCGCGTGAATGCACGACCCGAAAAGCAACTGGCGCAGGCTCGTTGTTGGCGTGCGCGAACGCTTCAGCTTCCGGAGCACCAAAGGCGTTGACCCAACGTTCGATTAACCAGCGCGGATGCGAAGTCGCTACCGCTAAACGTTCGAGGGGATCGGGAATGTTCGCGGCCGGATCGACTTCAGGTTCACGCGTGGCTCGCCGCAGCACCGCGTTTACGAAAGTGTCGGCTGAGCGCAGGCGCGCAAAGCGCACGAGATTGACTGACTCGTTTACGGCCGCCGAAGCCGGAACGCGTGTAAGGAAGCGCAACTGATACAGCCCGAGGCGCAGGATAATACGAACGGAAAGATCGAGCTGACCCACATCGCGCGCGGTGTAATGTTGGATGAGCCGATCGAGCCACAATTGCCAACGCAGCACGCCCATAACCAACTCGTGGCAGAGCGCGCGGTCTCGGGTCGTCAGCTCATCTTCTTTCGCGGCCAGTAACACCGAGGCGTAGGCGCCATCCGCGACGCGCCGCAGGATTTCAAACGCCGCCATCCGTGCCGGCGAGACGGAGTTAGACTTCACCAAAACGGTCGCCAACTTTCAGGTGTGTGCCGTTGAGAAAATCTCTAACGCTCATGCGACGCTTCGCTTCCGGCTGCACTTCAAACAAACGCAACGCAGTCGCGTTGCCGCACTTCACCAGCAGATCGTCGCCATGCGCAAAGATAACTTCACCCGGTTGCGCGACAAGCGCGGAAGCTTCGGCCGTTGCTCTCCAGATAATCAAGCGGCGGCGATGGTGAGAAGTGTAGGCCGTGGGCCAGGGTTGGAACCCACGGACGCAGCGTTCAATCTGCGCCGCATCGCGCGACCAGTCCACGATGCCGTCTTCTTTTTTCAGCATTGGCGCAAATGTAGCTTCGTCGCTGCGTTGGGGCCGCGGCGTTAGCGTGTCGAGTTGGTTGAGAGTTTCGCCAAGAAGATCGGCGCCGATGATGGAGAGTCGCCCCATGAGCTCAGGCGCGGTTTCGGTTTCGCCGATGCCGGTTTCGCGTTGCAAGAGAACCGGGCCGGTATCCAGGTCTTCCTCGATGAACATCGTGGTGACCCCGGTCTTCGCTTCTCCGTTTACGATAGCCCAATTTGCCGGGGCCGCGCCGCGATACAACGGCAACAGAGAAAAATGCACGTTGAGGCAGCCGCGGCGCGGCGCGCGCAGAAACTCAGCCGGCAGGATGCGGCCATACGCGACAACGACAGCCAGATCGGCGTCGTAAGATGCAAACAGATCCTTCGCTTGATCGGTTCTGATTTTGAGAGGTTGTTCGAGAGGCAGTCCATGACCGAGCGCGAACTGCTTGATGGGCGGGGAGTGCATTCGGTCGCCGCGCCCGGCTGGTCTATCCGGTTGCGTCCAAACCGCAGCGATGTCATGACTATCCTGCAGCAGCCGTTGCAAGGAGGGCACCGCTGATTCGGGCGTGCCCATGAAAACTATGCGCATGATTGTTTAGTAGGAAAAAAAGAAGCGGGGGCAAGCCCACCTTCCTGACCTGTGAATTACTCAAGCTTGTCGCTCACAACGATCTAGCGCAAATTCGCAGGTTAGGAAGGCGGGCTTGCCCCCGCTCTTTGATTTTTCAAATCGCAGCTCTTTTCTCCACTGCAGCGGCGGCGCCGATCTTCTCAGCCGACACCTTCGCCTGCATGAACAACAAAAGATAATCGCGACCGCCTGCCTTCGAGTCCGTTCCCGACATATTGAAGCCGCCGAATGGATGCACGCCGACCAGCGCGCCCGTGCATTTCCGGTTCAGATAAAGATTGCCGACGTGAAACTCGCGCCGCGCTCTTTCGAGTTTAGCTTCATCCGCGCTGTAAACCGCGCCAGTCAAGCCAAACTGCGTGTCGTTGGCAATTCGTAAAGCGTCGTCGTAGTCCTGAGCTTTGATCACCGCCAGCACTGGGCCAAAAATTTCTTCCTGCTCAATCGTGGCGCCGGGCTTCACGTCCGCGATCACGGTCGGCTCGATAAAGAAACCTGCCTCGCCATCCGAACCGCCGCCCGCAATCACCCTGCCACCTTCTGTCTGGCCCTTTTCGATGTAGCCGTTGATCGTCTTGAAAGCCTTCTCATTGATGACTGCGCTCATGCTGGTGCCGGCGTCCGACGGTTTGCCGGTAACAATTTTCGCGGTGCGTTCCGCAATTTTCACGACCATCTGATCGTAAACTCGTGCATCGATGATTGCGCGCGAACACGCCGAACACTTTTGCCCCTGAAACCCAAAGGCCGACTGGACCACGCCGGTTGCGGCCTCGTCAAGATTTGCATCATCAGCAACGATGATCGCGTCTTTGCCGCCCATCTCCGCAATCACTCGCTTGATCCAGATCTGCCCATCGTGGACCTTCGCCGCGCGCTCGTTGATCCTGAGCCCAATCTCCTTGGAGCCGGTAAAGGCGACGAAGCGTGTCTTGGGATGGTCAACGATAACGTCGCCGACTTCAGCGCCCGATCCGGTCATGAAATTTACAACGCCCGGCGGTAGACCAACCTCTTCGAGCACTTCGAAAAACTTGTAAGCAATCGTCGGCGCGTCGGATGAAGGCTTCAGGACGACTGTGTTGCCGGTAACGAAAGCAGCGCTGGTCATGCCGGCCATGATGGCAAGCGGAAAATTCCAGGGAGGAATCACCGCCACTACGCCGAGCGGAATGTAATCAAGTTTGTTCTCTTCGCCTGGCAGGTTCACGAGCGGGTGATCACCGGCGTATCGCAGCATCTCCCGGCCGTAGAATTCCAGAAAGTCGATTGCCTCGGCCGTGTCGCCGTCGGCTTCGGGCCAGGTCTTCGCGACCTCTTGAATCATCCAGGCTGAAAACTCATGTTTGCGTTCGCGCAAAATTGCCGCAGCGCGGAACAGGAAGTCAGCGCGCTCGGCAGGCGTCGTGTTCTTCCAGGTTTGAAAAGCTTCGTAAGCAGACTCGACGGCCTGGTTGGCCAGGTCTTTCGTCGCCTTCTGAAAACGACCGACGACTTCGGTGCGACTGGCCGGATTGATGCTGTCAAGTTTAGCGTCGGTGGTGAGCCGCTCACCGCCAATCACGAGCGGGTATTCACGGCCCAGCTCACTCCCAACTTTTTCGAGCGCAGCACGCATCGCGCGCGCGTTGTCTTCTTTAGAGAAATCTGTAAACGGTTCATTACGAAATTCGGTCGGCATATTCATCTCCAATGGGTTTCTTTTAATACTAACATCGCGCGGCGCTGGAGGCGCGCGTCGAAGGTAGCCAGAGGTGAAACCTCTGGATGCAAATCGTTGACGATTATTCGCGCACTGAAGGTGCGCTTAGAACTGCGCGCGCCTTCAGCGCGCATTTCAAAAACTCGATTAATCCAGACGTTTCCCGTCCGGCTACCCTCTGTCCGCCGCTGCCGCGGCGAAAACCAATTCTGGCTAGCTTCTTTCTGCCTGCTGCCTGGTGCTTAGTGCCTTCTATTTCGCCACCCACTTCCCTGCCTTTTGCAGCTTCTTGATCTTGCGCTTCACCAGTTCGCGTTTCAACGCGCTCATCTTGTCGAGAAACACAATGCCATCGCAGTGGTCAGTTTCATGCAGCATGCAGCGAGCGGTGAGCTCTGTCTCGTCCAGTTCAAACTCGTTGCCGTTGATGTCGTGCGCGCGCACCACGGCTCGCAGGCTGCGCTCAACCGGAGTAAAAATTCCGGGAAATGAAAGACAGCCCTCTTCGCCATTTTGCTCGCCTTCAACATGAATCACTTCCGGATTAACCATCACCACGCGCTGGTCCGGATCCTTGCCGGCGGAACAGTCCATCACGAACAGTCGCTTCGCCACGCCGACCTGCACCGCAGCCAGACCAACACCAGGCGCGGAGTACATTGTTTCAAACATATCC
>Ga0070669_100000467_pt1 | contig 30644 bp, 40 predicted proteins | sample KBSS53metaG_FD_64680 | JGI IMG/M metagenome (GOLD analysis project Ga0070669, IMG submission 64680) | Switchgrass rhizosphere microbial communities from Kellogg Biological Station, Michigan, USA - KBS S5-3 metaG | ecosystem: Host-associated > Plants > Roots > Rhizosphere > Soil ...
AACCAGATGAAGCAGCTCGGCAACAACGTGAACAGCGCCGAGTTCCGCCGCTACGTGAGCGAGCGCATGAAATGGCACGGCATCTGCCTCACGGGCTGGCAGCCGGACGCGTGCGTGAAGGACGGCTCCTGCATCCAGAAAACCTCGCGCTCGGTCACCGTCACCGGCCGCTGCATCGCTTCATGACGTAGGTCAAAAGCGCGAGGCTGCGGCCCCCTAGCATGGGGGCATGACACGGCACGAGCCCCGAATGAGCCGGCCCTGGTACCGCGAGACCTGGCCCTGGCTGCTGATGACGGGTCCCGCCGCCGTGCTGGTCGCGGGCGCAGTCACCACCTGGATCGCGTTCGCCTCGGCCGACGGCCTGGTCGCCGAGGACTATTACAAGCAGGGCATGGGCATCAACCGGCGCCTCGCGCGCGAGGAGACCGCGCAGCGCAGCGCCATCTCGGCGACGGTCCGCATGCGCGAAGCATCGATTCGCGTCGAGCTGCGCGGCGCCGCGCCGGAAGCGCTCTTCGTCCACCTGGCGCACGCCACGCGCGCCGGTCACGACGTGCGCCTGCGGCTGGTGCAGGGCATCGATGGCGTTTATGCCGCCGAGCTGCCGCCGCTGCCAGCGGGACGCTGGCGTGCGGCGATCGAGGATGCGCGCGGCACCTGGCGCATCGTGCAGGAGCTGTCGTGAAGCAGGCGATCGCCATCCTTTGGCCGCTGCTGCTCGCGTTGCCTGCGTTCGCGGTTCAGGCGCAGGACGCCGCGCGCGGGCGCGAGCTCTACCAGACCCATTGCGGCGGCTGCCACTACGAGCGTGTGCACGACCGCCTGCGCACCGAAGTGAAGGACCTGTCCGACCTGCGCGACATGGTGGCGCGCTGGGCGCCGCAGACCAAGCGCACGTTCTCGCTCGACGAGCGCGAGGACATCGTCCAGTACCTCAACGAATCGCACTACCGGTTCGGACTTCCGCCAAGGAGAAAGCCATGAAACGAACGGCCATTTTTCTGATGAGCGCCGCGCTCACCGCTTGCGCGAGCGCGCCGCAATCCCACGACCACGCCGCGCCGGCCCAGCCCGGCGCGATGATGAGCGGCGGCATGCACGAGCACATGCAGCTGATGCGCGAGCACATGATGGCCATGGAGCAGTCCATGGCGAAAATGCAAGGCATGCAGGGCATGGGCTGCGGAAAGATGTAGGCGCATAATCGCTCGATGATCCGCCCGTTTCTTGTCGCCGCCGCGCTGGCGCTCGCCGGCCCGGCGGCGGCGCAGGCGCCGCACACCCACCAGCACAGCTTCGGCGACGCCGAGAAGTGGGCGCACGTGTTCGACGACCCCGAGCGCGATGCCTGGCAGAAGCCGCACGAGGTGATCCGCGCGCTCAAGCTCGCGCCCGATGCCGCGGTCGCGGATCTCGGTGCCGGCACCGGCTATTTCGCCGCGCGCCTCGCCAACATGCTGCCGAAGGGGACCGTCTATGCGGTCGACATCGAGCCCGGCATGGTGAAGTACCTCGGCGAGCGCGCGCAGCGCGAGAAGCTCGCCAACCTCAAGCCGGTCGCCGGCATCCCGGCCGATCCACGGCTGCCGGCGAAGGTGGATCTGGTTCTCCTGGTCGACGTCTACCACCACATCGAGGCGCGCGAGCGCTATTTCCGCGCGCTCGCCGCCTCGCTCAAGCCGGGCGGCCGCGTCGCGGTGATCGACTTCCGCCTCGATTCGCCGTCGGGCCCGCCCAAGGCGGCGCGCGTCGCGCCCGAGCGCGTCAAGGCCGAGCTCGCGGGCGCGGGCTACGCGCTCGTCGAAGAGCACGCTTTCCTGCCGCGCCAGTACTTCCTGGTTTTCAGCCCGCGGTAAGGAACGCGGCTAGACGCGCGCGGGCGCGTCCGGCAGCTCGTTGCGCCCGCCGGGGCGCGGCGGGAAATGGCGCGCGATGATCGACGAGAGCGACTGTACGCCGTCGATCACGGCGTCGGCGTGGCGGCCTTCGCGCAGCGCGCTCTCCATGCGGCGGCAGACGCGCTCCCATTCCTCGGCGCTCACTTTGCCGTTGAAGCCGCGGTCGGCGACGATCTCGACGTCGCGATCGGCCAGCAGCAGGTAGAGCAGCACGCCGTTGTTGCGCTCGGTGTCCCAGACGCCGAGCTCGGCGAAGATCTCGATCGCGCGGGCGCGCGCGCTCACGCCGCGCCAGAGCTGCGCCGGATGCAGGGCGGCCTCTACCGCGAAGCGGATCTCGCCGTCATGCAGCTTCTCCGATTCACGGATGGCATTCTCGATCGCAGACATTGCCCCGCCTGGAAAGGCCCGTGCAACGGCCCCCGGCAGGGCAAGCAGATGCCGCAGCAGCCTCATCACCAGCGCCCCGAGGCGCCGCCGCCGCCGAAGCTGCCGCCACCGCCGCCGAATCCGCCGCCGCCACCGGTGCGCATGCCGCCGCCGCCCCAGCCGCCGCCGCCCCAGCCGCCGCGATGGCCGAAGCCGCCGGCCAAGGCGCCACGCCAGCCGCCGACCACGGTGAAGAAGAAAGCGAGCACGCCCGCGATGACGCCGATGAACAGCGTGCCCGCCAGGATCCAGGCGAGGAACCCGACGGCGCCGCCCGTGGCAACCGCGCCGAGCGCACGGCCCAGGATCGCGCGCAGCAGGCCGCCGACGACCATCGCGACGATGAGCAGGATCGGCAGGACCTGGAACACGTCGCCGTCCACTTGCGGCGCGCTTTTCGCCGGCGCCGGCAGCGGCTCGCCGTCGATCACCTTGATCATGCGATCCACGCCCGAGCTGATGCCGCCGAAGAAATCACCTTCGCGGAAGCGCGGCGTGATGACCTCGGCGATGATGCGCTTGGCGGTGGCGTCGTTCAGCGCGCCCTCGAGGCCGTAGCCGACCTCGATGCGCAGCGCGCGGTCGTCCTTCGCGATCGCGAGCAGCGCGCCGTCGTCCACGCCCTTGCGGCCGAGCTTCCATTGCTCCGCGACGCGCAGCGCGTACTGCTCGATCGGCTCGCCGCCGGTGGTGCGCACCATCAGCACCGCGATCTGGCTGCCCTTGCGCGTCTCGAACGCCTGCAGCATCTGTTCGAGCGCGGCCTTCTGCTCGGCGCCCAGCGTGCCGGTCTGGTCGGTGACGCGCGCGACCGGCGGCACCGCGTTCTGGGCGATCGCGGTGAGCGATATGCCCAGCACGAACGCAAGGATGAGCCTCACTTCTTGGTGCCGAAATCCACCTTGGGCGGCGTGGCGATCGCCTTCTCGTCCTCGACCGTGAAGTTCGGCTTCGGCTTGTGGCCGAACGCCATCGCCGTCAGGTTGGTCGGGAACGAGCGCACCGTCACGTTGTAGGACTCGACCGCCTTGATGTAGCGGTTGCGCGCCACCGCGATGCGGTTCTCGGTGCCTTCGAGCTGCGCCTGCAGGTCGCGGAAGTTGGCGTCGGACTTGAGTTGCGGATAGTTTTCCGCCACCACCAGCAGGCGCGAGAGCGCGCCGCCCAGCTCGCGCTGCGCGGCCTGGAATTTGGCGAACGCCTCCGGGTTGTCGACCAGCTCCGGCGTGGCCTGGATTTGCCCGGCGCGGGCACGTGCTTCAGTGACCCGCGTGAGGATGTCCTTCTCCTGCTCGGCGAAGCCCTTCACCGTCGCTACCAGGTTCGGCACCAGGTCCGCGCGGCGCTGGTACTGGTTCACTACTTCCGACCATGCCGCCTTGATACTCTCGTCGCCGCGCTGCAGGTCGTTGTAGCCGCAGCCCGAAAGCAGCAGCGACGTCAGCGCCGCCGCCAGCCACCACACTTTGTGCGTCGGAGTCTTTATCATGGTCGCAACTGTAATGGAAAATCCCCCGTTCGACGCCTACTCGCCGCGACAGATCGCCGAGCGAGTGGAAGCCGCCTGCGTCGCGAAGGCGGCAACGCCCCTGTTTTCGCTCGCGATGCTCGGCGTGCTCGCCGGCGCGTTCATCGGCCTGGGTGCGCTCTATTCGGTGATCGTGCTGAGCGATGCTTCGCTCGGCGTCGCCGCCGCGCGCGTGCTCGCCGGCGTCGTGTTCTCGCTCGGGCTGCTGCTGGTAGTGGTGGCGGGAGCCGAGCTGTTTACGGGCAACAACCTGCTCGCCATGGCATGGGCGCAGGGCAGCGTCAGCACGCGCGCGCTGCTGGTGAACTGGGCGATCGTCTGCGCCGCGAACTTCATCGGCGCCGCCGGGCTCGCGGCGCTCGTGTTCCTCTCCGGCCATGCCGACGCGTACGCCGCGACCTACCTCAAGATCGCCGCCGCCAAGTCGGCGCTGCCGTTCTGGGCTGCGTTCTGGCGGGGTGTTCTGTGCAACGCGCTGGTGTGCATGGCGGTGTGGATGACGCTCGCGGGGCGCAGCGTGACCGACAAGGCAGTCGCGATCGTGTTTCCGGTGAGCGCGTTCGTCGCCGCCGGCTTCGAGCACTCGATCGCCAACATGTATCTTTTTCCGGTCGCCGCGTTGCTGCAGGCGGCGGCGGGCGCGCCGCTCGAGCTTTCCTGGCTCTGGACCAACCTGGTGCCGGTGATCGCCGGCAACCTCGTCGGCGGCAGCGTGCTGGTCGCGCTCGTGTACTACGTTATCTACCGCCGTCCGGCGCCCCGAAGCTCACGCTGATGCGCGTGCCGCGCCCGCCGTCGCCCTCGCCGAGCGCGACCTGCGCGCCGTGCTCGGCGGCAATCTCACGCACGATGGCGAGGCCGAGCCCGCTGCCCCCGCCCGGCGAGCCCGGGATGCGGTAATAGCTCTCGAACACCCGCTCGCGCAGCTCGGGCGGGATGCCGGGGCCCTGGTCCGAAACCGCGAGCGCGGCGCCGCCCGGACGCTCGGTCAGCTCGACGCGGATCGTCGAGCCCTCCGGCGCATAGCGCGCGGCGTTGTCGAGCAGGTTGCGCGCGAGGCAGGTGAGCTTGTCGCGGTCGCCGCGCAGCACCAGCTCCGCCTCCGGCGGGTCGCTGGTCACGCTCACCTTCACGCCGCGGTTCTTGAGCGTGGGCAGCACGTCGTCGAGCGCGTCCTCGACCACCTGGAGCAGCGGCACCGGCTCGGCGGCCGGCGCGCGCGCCGCGGCACGGCTGAGCGCGAGCATCTGCTCCACCAGCCGCACGCTGCGGTCGAGCCCGGACATCATGTGCTCGAGCGAAGCCTGGCGCTCGGCCGCGGAGGCGGCGCGCGCCACGTTCTGGGCATGGACCTTGAGCGCAGCGAGCGGCGTGCGCAGCTCGTGCGCCGCGTCGGCGGTGAAGCGCCGCTCGCGCGCGATCGCCGAGCGCACGCGCTCGAGCAGCCCGTTCAGCGCCGCGAGCACCGGCTCGATCTCGGCGGTGCTGCGCGCGAGCCGGATCGGGGCGAGCGAGCCGGGCCGGCGGCGCTCGATGCGCTGCGCGAGCTCGGCGAGCGGCGCGAGTCCGTAGCGCACCAGGACCGCGATCAGGAACAGGAGCAGCGGAATGCCGGCGATGAGCGGAGTCACCGCGGTCAGCGCGAGCTTGACCGACATCTCGTCGCGCACGTCGTCGCGCTCGGCGGCCTGCACCCAGAGTTCGGCCGAGCGCAGCGTGAACACCCGCCAGCTGCGCTGGGTGCTGAAGCCCGGCGCGAGCGGCGCAAAGGCGGTTTCCGCCGCCGAGGCCGAGCGCATCAGCACTCGTCCATCGGCATCGAGCACCTGGAAGGCGATCTTGGTCTCATAGTGGTGGCCGAGCGGGCCGGCTTCGTCGTGCGCCACCGCTTCCAGCGGCGCCGGGAACGCCACCACGATCGGCGCGCCGGCCGGCGGCCGCGGCTGGGTGGCCACGAGCGTGGCGAGCACCCGCGCCGAGGTGGCGAGGCGCGCGTCGAATACCTCGTCGGCCTCGTCCTGGCTTGCCGAGAAGCCGATCCACGCCGCGGCGCCGAGCACCCCGAGCAGCACCGCGACGCTGCCGCCGAGCAGGATGGTGCGGATCGAGCGGGGGTTCACGCGACGCGCGCTCAGGCCGGGTCGGCGACGTAGCCGACGCCGCGCACGGTGCGGATCACTTCCGGATAGAGCTTCCGGCGCAGGTTGTGCACGTGCACGTCGAGCGCGTTGCTTTCCACGCTGCCGTCCCAGCCGTAGAGCGATTCCTCGAGCTGCGCGCGCGTCAGCACCGTTCCCGGCGCGGCGAGCAGCTTCTGCAGCAGCATGAACTCGCGCCGCTGCAGCGCCACCGGCCGGCCGTCGTGCGTCACGCTGAGCGCCGCCGGGTCGAGCCGCAGGTGGCCGTGCTCGAGCACGTTGCGCGCCGCGCCGCGCGCCCGGCGCTGCAGCACGCGGACGCGCGCGAGCAGCTCGTCCACGTCGAAGGGCTTGGTCAGGTAGTCGTCGGCGCCCGCGTCCAGGCCGGCCACGCGCTGCGCGACGGCGTCGCGCGCGCTCAGGATCAGGACCGGCGTGCCGCTGCCGCTGTCGCGCGCGCGGCGCAGCACCTCGAGGCCGTCCATGCCGGGCAGGCCGAGGTCGAGGATCACCGCGTCGAGCCCCGGCTGCACGAGCGCGGCGAGCGCGAGCGGGCCGCTGCGCACCCATTCCACCGCGTAGCCCGCGCGCGTCAGCGCGTCCTCGATGCCGCCGCCGAGCAGCTCGTCGTCCTCTACGAGAAGCAGGCGCACGCGGAAAGGATAGCCGCTTTTCAGCGCATCGCCGCGAGCAGCGACTCGATCTCCTTGCGCCGGCCTTCATCGGCCAGCGCGCGCTCCGGGCGCGGCGGCGCCTTCAGCGCCCTGGCGAGCGCGCGGCGCGCGCCGTCGCGGTCGCCCTTGCGGTAGAGGAAGTCGCCGTAGAAGTAGTTCGAGTCGATGCCGTCCGGGTTGAGCGCGAGCGCTTTCTCCAGCAGCGCGCGCGCCTTGGCGTCGTCGCCGAAGCCGATCGGCCAGCCCGGCACCTGGTAGTAGAGCGAGCCGAGGCTGGTGTAGGCCGAGCCGTCGAGCGCCTTCGGATCGATCTCCAGCGCCTGCTCGAAGGCCTTCTTCGCGTCCTTGGCGAGGCCCAGCGCGCCCAGGCCGCCGCGCGCGCCGGCGTAGCTGCCGGCGATGATGCCGTACCAGATCTGCGGCTCGGCGCGTCCGGGGTAGCGCGCGCGCACCGCGTCGGCGTTCTTGGTCAGCTCGGCGAACGCCTTCTCCTGCTCGCCGGCGGGACGCGCGTACTTGATCTGCGCCCATTCGTTCTGCAGCGCGCGCACGTCCTCGTCGACGCCCGCGAGCGCGGCGAATGGTGCGCACAGCAGGACGGCGCAAAGAATACGTTTCATGAATTCACTCCTTTGGAAGCATGACGACGAATGATGGAAAGCTGCGCGCGCAGCGCGCGGTCGACCAGGCCCGGCAGCAGCTGGTTGAGCCGGGCGAACAGCGCTTCGGGCATGCCGAGCAGGCGCTCGCTGGCGGGGCGCTCGAGCAGCGCCACCAGCTGTGTTGCCACGGATTCGGGCGAATCCATCGCCACGCGCAGCTCGGCATTGAGGGCGTTCACCTGCTTCCCGTTCATCGCGGTGCGCGTGGCGCGCGGCGCGAAGTAGAGCACGCGCAGCGCGCTGTCGGCGAGCTCGCGCCGCAGCGCCTCGCTGAAGCCGCGCAGCGCGAACTTGCTCGCGCAGTACGCGGCGTGCCCGGGGTAGCCCAGGTAACCCATGATCGAGCCGACGTTCACGATCCAGGCGCGCGGCGCGCGCCGCAGCTCGGGCAGCAGCCGGCGCGTGAGCTGCATCGGCGCGAGCACGTTGGCCTGCACGATGCGTTCGAGCGTCGCGTCGTCCTGCGCCTCGAGCCAGGAAAAATCGCCCGCGCCGGCATTGTTGATCAGCAGGTTGATGCCGGGCAGCGTCACCGCGTCGCGGCCCGCCGGCGTGGCGAGGTCGGCGATCACGCTGCGCGCCACGGGGCCCGCGGCGCGGCGCGTTTCCTCGAGCCGCGCGGCATCGCGGCCGACCAGCAACAACTCGTCGCAATGCGGGGCGAGCGCGACCGAGATCGCGCGGCCGATGCCGCCGCTCGCTCCGGTCAGCACTGCGCGATAGCGGTTCATGCCGGCAATCCTCGAAAGATGTCGCCGTAGAGGCGGTAGACGCGCTTCGCCACGTGCACCACGTGGTCGCGCTCGGCGCGGTCGAGCTGCTCGACCACGTCGGCGAAGAAGCGCACGTGCTCCTGGTCGAGGCTGCCGTGCGAAGTGAGATAGCGGAATGCCGACGCGGGCAGCGCCAGCGCGTGGGCGATCGAGTGCGCGGCGCGCGTGGCGAGCGCGGTGCTGGTGCCCTCCAGCACGTGCACCATGCCCAGGAAGCCCGCGGGATGGACGCGCGAAATGTAGTCGTATGCGTACGCCACCATCAGCTCGGTGGCGGCGGCGGGCGGCGCGCGCCGCGCCGCCTCCGCGTCGTCACCGCAGGCGCGCAGGTCGTCGAGGATCCATTGCTCGTGGCCGTTCTCCTCGGCGATGTACTGCGCCATCGCCGCGCGCAGCGGCGCGCGCTCCTCGCCGAAGCGGCTGCCGCAGGCCATGAGCAGCGGCACGGTGTGCTTCACGTGGTGATACGCCTGGCGCAGAAAGGCGACGTAGCGCGCGCGCGTGACGCGGCCGGCAAGGCAATTGGCGATCGCGGGGACCGAGAGCAGCTCGGCGCGCTCGGCGGCGGTGCGGCGCTGCAGCTCTTCATGAAACGGCATCGAGGCGTTCTCCATAGGCGAGCCACAACGCCTCGCGGCGTGCGCGGCCGTTGGCGGTGGCGAATCCGTTCTGCGGCGTGAAGGGCTCGTCGGCGCGCAGCCAGGCGCCGATGCGCGCGTAGTCGGGCAGCCGCTCGTTGGCGGCGTACACCTGCGCCTCGACCGCCTCGTCCGGGGCGCCCGGCGCGGGCACCAGCAGCGCGCAAAGGCGCGGGCGTGCTTCGCCGAACACCGCCGCCTGCGCGATGGCGCGCCCGGCGAGCAGCTCGGCCTCGGGCCATTCCGGCGACACGTTGCGGCCGAAGGAAGTGATCAGCACGTGCTTGCGCCGGCCGTCGATGTACAGGTAGCCGTCGGCGTCCACCGAGCCCAGATCGCCGGTCGGCAACCATGCGTCACCGGTGTGGACGACGATTTCCCCCTGGTCAATGCGCACGCGCGCATGCCCCAGCGGCCGGCCGACGCTGCCCAGGCGGTCTGCGCCCGGCAGGTTGAGCGAGACCACGGATGCGCATTCCGACAGGCCATAGCCCTCGTAGACCGGCAGGCCGAGCGCGCGGGCACGCGTGAGGAGCGCGGCCGACACCTTGGCGCCGCCGACGGCGGCAAAGCGCAGCGAGCGCGGCGCCGGCGCGCCGTTCTCCAGCGCCGCGACCAGCGCGGCGAGCATCTGTGGCAGGAAGATCACGCTGTCGGCCTGCCAGCGCTCGATCGCGGCGAGGCACACGGCGGGGTCGAAGCTCGACGATCCGCTCATGCCGACCGCGGCGAGCGGCGGCACGCAGATTTCCATGCCGGCGAGCGCCGGCGCATAGACGCCGGCCACGTTCTCGAGCAGGACTGCGAGCGGCAGCAGGCACAGGTGGCGCCGCAGGCCGAGCGGCGCCGCGGCCTTGGCGAGCGCAAGCGCCACCGCCCACTGCTGGTCGGCGGTCAGCGGCACGCCCTTGGGAGCGCCGGTGGTGCCGGAGGTGTAAGTGATCTTGGCGGTTTTCCGCGGCAGCGCCGGTGGCCCGCCTTTGCGCCGCCACCACGCGCGTCCGGCGAGAAGGCCGCCCGCCTCGAAGCCGGCGAGCGGGGCGCCGAGCAGGCTGTCCATGCCGCTGGCGGAGACGGCATGCGCAAGCTGCGTTCCGGTGAAGAAGGCGGGCAGCGGAACCAGCGCAACGCCGGCCCTCTGCGCGGCGAGATCGACCAGGATCCACTCGGCGCCGTTGTCCGCGAGCAGGCCGAGCACGCGCGGCCGCGGCTGCGCCCGCGCGAGCGCGTCGGCGACGCGCTCTACCTCCGCGTCGAGAGCGTCGGGGCGCAGCACGATCATGTAAGGCAGCCCGCCATCACGCTCGGGTCGTGCGCGTAGTAGCTGCCCCAGCCGGCGCCGCCGTCGGGCAGCCGGCTCGGCGCGGCCGAGGCGAGCGCGCGCGCATCGAACGCGAAGTGCTGCAGGATGCCGCGCACTTCGCGCGTCGCGGTGAACACCGCCCAGGCGAAGCCGCGCTCGACCAGGTGGCGGCGCAGCGCCGGCAGGAAGCGGCCGCCGAAGCCGCGCGCCGCGGAAGCGAGATTGCCGACCTCGACGATCCGCTCGCGCGGCACGCGCTCGCCGAGCGCGCCCGAGAGCACGACTTCCACCGGGCGGTCGAGATAGTGCTCGAGGAACAGCATTCCGGAGTCGGCGGGCGTGTAGCCGGCCGCTGCCTGCCACGCGCCCGCCGCGTCGCGTGCGCCGAGCAGGTGCGCGCAGAAGTGGCTGACCTGCGCGCCGTAGGCCTGGCGGAAGCGCTCGGCGATGAAACCTTCGATCTCGGCGCGTACCTTGGGGATCACGACGCTCATGGCGGCGCGATCCTAGGGAGGCAGGATTAACCCGCCATTAATTCCTCGCGCGGCGCGCCAAATGGATCACACGCCGTGACTTTTCTGACAATCAAAGCGCTAGCGATAGACCAGTACCGGCACCTTGGAGAGCTGGATCACCTTGTCGGTGACGCTGCCGACCGCGAGCCGCGCCAGGCCGCGGCGCCCGTTCGAGGCCATCAGCACCAGGTCGCAGTTCTTCTTCTGCGCGGCGGCGACGATGCCTTCATAGGGCGTGCGAGCGGCTTGCACCACTGCATCGAACGGCACGCCGGCCTTGTGCGCCTCGCGGCCGAGCGCGGCGACGTGCTTGCGGGCGACGGTGCGCTGGCGCTTCTCGAATTCCGCCACGGTGCGCCGGTCGGCGACGTAGCCCTCGCCGTACAGGTGCACCGGCAGGGGCTCGAGCGCGTAGAAGCCCGTGACGCGCGCGCCCGACTGCTTGGCGAGCGCGATGCCGGCCTTGACCGCCTTCGTGGCGACGGCCGAGCCGTCGGTGGGGATCAGGATGTGCTTGAACATGGTTGTCTCCTTGCTTCCAGCCTAGCCGGCTTGCGGCCGGCGCTTTTGACCGGGATCAACTGTCGGCTGGGCGATACTTCACCCCATGCTGAGGGACGCGCATGCCGCAAGCGCCGAAGGAGTGCTCGCCGCTCTCGGCAGCCGGGCGCGGGGCCTCGGCGCGGCGCAGGCCGCCGAGCGGCTCGCCCGCCACGGCCCCAACACGCTGCCGGCGGCGAAGCGGCGCTCCGCGCTGACGCGCTTCGCCGCGCAATTCAACAGCGCGCTGATCTATTTCCTGCTCGCCGCGGCGCTGGCGGCCTGGATCCTCGGCCATCGCATCGACGCCGCGGTGATCGTCGCCGTGGTGCTGCTCAACGCGCTGGTCGGCTTCGTGCAGGAGGGCAAGGCGGAGAAGGCGCTGGAAGCGATGCGCCGCCTGATCGCGCCGCAGGCCGCGGTGCTGCGCGACGGCGCGCGGCGCAGCGTGCCGGTGGCGAGCCTGGTGCCCGGCGACGTGGTGCTGCTCGAGGCGGGCGACCGCGTGCCGGCCGACCTGCGGCTGCTGCGCGCGCGCGGCCTGCTCGCCGACGAGGCGCTGCTCACCGGCGAGTCGGTGCCGGCGGCGAAGCAGGAAGCGCCGGCGCCCGCGGCTGCCGAGCTTGGCGCGCGCCACAGCATGGCGTACTCGGGCACGCTGATCGCCGCCGGGCAGGCGAGCGGCGTGGTGGTCGCCACCGGCATGGCGACCGAGATCGGCCGCATCAGCGCGCTGCTGCAGGCGGTCGAGCCGCTCAGCACGCCGCTCATCCGGCAGATGAACGACTTCGCGCGGCGCTTCACGTGGCTGGCGATCGTCGGCGCCGCGGCGCTGTTCGCCTTCGCGGTGCTGGCGCGAGGCTATGCCTGGCCCGACGCGCTGATCGCGGTCGTCGCGCTGGCGGTGAGCCTGGTGCCCGAAGGCCTGCCGGCGGTGATCACCGTCACGCTCGCCATCGGCGTGCGCCGCATGGCGGCGCGCAACGCCGTGATCCGCCGCCTGCCGGCCGTCGAGACCCTGGGCGCGACTTCGGTGATCTGCTCGGACAAGACCGGCACGCTCACGCGCAACGAGATGACCGCGCGCCGCATCGTCAGCGGCGGCCACCACGCGCAGGCGGGCGGAGCCGGCTACGCGCCGCAGGGCGAGATCGAGGCGGTCGGGCACGATGACGATGCGGCCTGCCTCGCGGCCGTGCTGCCGCTCATCCGCTGCGGCGTGCTGTGCAACGACGCGCGCCTTCATCAGCACGCGGGCGTCTGGCGGGTGGAAGGCGATCCGATGGAAGGCGCGCTGATCGCGCTTGCGATGAAGGCCGGCCTCAACCCGGAGCACGTGCGCGGCGAATGGCCGCGCCTCGACGAGGTGCCGTTCGACGCGGCGTACCGCTTCATGGCGACGCTGCACCGCGCCCCGGACGGCGGCGCGATGCTGTTCGTGAAGGGCGCACCGGAGAAGCTGCTCGACCTTGCTTCCGATGCCGAGCGCGAGTTCTGGCAGGCGCGCATCGCCGAGGCCGCTTCCGCGGGCGAGCGGGTCCTGGCTTTTGCGTTCAAGTCGTTCGGTGACGAGCGGCTGAGTCCTTCGGCGGTGCGTGGGCTGCAGTTCCTCGGCATCGCGGGCTTCATCGACCCGCCGCGCCCGGAAGCGGTCGCCGCCATCGCTCAGTGCCGCAGCGCCGGCATCGACGTGAAGATGATCACCGGCGACCACGCGGTCACCGCGGCCGCGATCGCGGCGCAGCTCGGGCTGCCGGCCGAAGCGGTGCACGCGCGCGCCACGCCGGAAGACAAACTGCGGCTGGTGCAGGCGCTGCAGGCCGGCGGCGCGGTGGTGGCGATGACCGGCGACGGCGTCAACGACGCGCCTTCGCTCAAGCAGGCCGACGTCGGCGTGGCGATGGGCATCAAGGGCACCGAGGCGGCGAAGGAGGCGGCCGAGATGGTGCTGCTCGACGACAACTTCGCTTCGATCGTGGCCGCGGTGCACGAGGGTCGCACCGTGCACGACAACATCCGCAAGGTCGTGGCCTGGCAGTTGCCGACCAACGGCGGCGAGGCGCTCACCGTGGTGGCGGCGCTCGCCTTCGGCCTGGTGCTGCCGATGAGCGCGGTGCAGATCCTGTGGGTGAACCTGGTGGCGGACGTCGCCCTCGGCCTCGCGCTCGCCTTCGAGCCGGCCGAGCCGGGCGTAATGCGCCGCGCCCCGCGCCGGCCGGAGGCGCCGCTGCTCTCGCGCTTCCTGCTCTGGCGCGTGGTGCTGGTCTCGGCGCTGTTCGCCGCGATCTCGCTCGGCGTGTTCTTCGCTGCGCTCGGACGGGGGCGTGACCTGGAGACCGCGCGCACCCTGGTGGTGAACACGCTGGTGGTGCTGCAGATCTTCTACCTGTTCAACGTGCGCTACCTGCACATGGCGTCGATCACCTGGCGCGGCGCGCTCGGCACGCCGGCGGTGCTGTGGGCGCTCGCCGGGGTGGTGGCGGCGCAACTCGCCTTCACCTATGCGCCCTTCATGCAGGCCTGGTTCGGTACGCGCCCGGTCGCGCTGGCCGACGGTGCGCTGGTGCTCGCCTGCGGCGCCGGCTTCATGCTGCTGCTCGAAGCCGAAAAGCTGCTGCTGCGCCGCTACGGCTTCATCGATACACCAGAACCGGCACCTTCGACAGCTGGATGACCTTGTCGGTAACGCTGCCGATGGCGAGCCGCGCGAGGCCGCGCCGGCCGTGCGACGACATCAGGATCAGGTCGCAAGCGCGCTCCTGCGCCGCCTTGACGATGCCCTCGTAGGGCGTGCGCGCGGTCTGCACCACCGGCTCGAACGCCACGCCCTGCTTGCGCGCCTTGCGCGCGATGTCGGCGATGTGCTTGCGCGCGGCGGCCTGGCGGCGCTCCTCGAACTCGGCGATGGCCTCTTCTTCGCCGCGGTAGGGAAAGGCGTAGAGGCGCGCCGGCACTGCCTCGAGCACGTGGTAGCCGGTGATGCGCGCGCCGGACTCCTTGGCGAGCGCGATGCCGGCCGCGATCGCTTTCTCGGCAAGCGCCGAGCCGTCGGTGGGAATCAGGATGTGCTTGAACATGGCGGTCTCCGGATCAGTGTCTGGTCGCGAGCACGCGCTCGAGGCCGGGGATGTCGAGGATGCGCACGTGCTTCTGCTGCACGCCGATCAGCCCGGCTTCCTGGAACTGCGAGAACAGGCGGCTCACGGTCTCGAGCTTGAGGCCGAGGTAGCTGCCGAGCTCCTCGCGCGTCATGCGCAGGTGGAAGTCGGACGCCGAGTAGCCGCGGCGCACGAAGCGCTTGGACAGGTTCAGCAGGAAGGTGGCGAGGCGCTCCTCGGCGCGCATCGAGCCGAGCAGCAGCATCACCCCGTGGTCGCGCACGATCTCGCGCGCCAGCACCGAGTGCAGGTGGCGCTGCAGCGCGGGCACCTCGCGCGCCATCTGCTCGATCAGCGCGTAGGGCAGCACGCACACCTCGCTGTCCTCGAGCGCGATCGCGCTGCCGTGGTAGGCGCCCGAGCCCAGGCCGTCGAGGCCGAGCAGCTCGCCCACCATGCAAAAGCCGGTGACCTGCTCGCGGCCCTCGCCGTCGAGCACGCTGGTCTTGAAGAAGCCGCTGCGGATCGCGTACATCGCGTTGAACTCGGCGCCGGCGTTGAACAGCGCCTCGCCGCGCTTCACCCGGCGGCGCGCGTAGACGATGTTCTCGACGCGGTGCAGGTCCTCCATGCACAGCGAGCCGGGCAGGCACAGCTCGCGCAGGTTGCAGCTCGAGCAGCTCACTTCGAACTTGGCGCCCGCGGGCTTGAAGGCGGGCTGGATGGCGATCACGGTGCTCATGGCATCTCCCTAGGCATGTACGGCGGCGCGTTGCGCGATGGCTTCGCGTACGCGCTCGAATTCCCTGCTCTTGTCGAAGAAACCGCGCGCCCCGAGCCGCCCGGCAAGCTGGCGGTAAGGGTCGGCGGCAAAATTGGACAGCATGTAGAAATCGATCTCGGGCGCCTGCGGGCGCACCGCGCGCAGCACGTCGAAGCCGCTCGAGCCGCCGGCGAGGCCGAGGTCGAGCACCACCACCTCGGGCCGCGTCGCCAGGATCTCGCGGATCGCAGGCTCGGCATGGTCGGCCTGCCCGGAGACCGTGGCGCCGGGGATGGCGCCGAGCATGGCGGCGAGCCGCTCGCGCACCGGCTGGGAGTCTTCGACCAGGAAAATGTTCATGCCGCCAGTGTGGCGGCGCGCCGCCCGCCGTCCTATCGGCGGCGGCTGATATTCGGGGTAGGAGGTTTCCTAGACCAGGCGGTGCTCGAGCGCGTAGCGCACCAGCTCGGCGATGCTGCCGAGGCCGAGCTTCTCGAGGATGCGGGTCTTATGGGTGCTCACGGTCTTCACCGACAGGTGCAGGCGCTCGCCGATCTCGGTCGGGCCGAGCCCCTCGACCAGCAGGCGCATGACCTCGAACTCGCGGTCGGACAGCGCTTCATGGGGTGTTTTTTCGGATTGGAGCAATTCGACGGCGGCGGTGTCGCCGATATGCACGCCGCCGGCGGCGATCTTGCGCAGCGTGCCGAGCAGCAGCTCGGACGCGCTGTCCTTGTTGAGGTAGCCCGAGGCGCCGGCCTTGAGCGCGCGCGCCGCGTACTGCTGCTCGCCGTGCATCGAGAGCACGAGGATGCGCAGCTTCGGCTTCTCGAGCTTGATGCGCTTGATCAGGTCGATGCCCGACAGCCCGGGCATGGACATGTCGAGCATCGCGATGTCGTAGTCGTTCGCCTTCACCAGCGCGAGCGCGGCGTCGCCGCTCGCCGCCTCGCCCACCACGTTCAGGTCGGGCGTGGCGGCGAGGATGCGCTTCAGCCCGTCGCGCACGATGCTGTGGTCATCGGCGATCAGGATGCGGATCATGACGGCTGCAGCGGCACGCTCAGCTTGAGCCGCGTCCCGCCCCGCGGCGCGCGCGCCACTTCGAGCGAGCCGCCGAGGAAGGCGATGCGCTCGCGCATGCCCTTCAGGCCGAGCGAGCGGCTCTTCGCCAGGTCCTCGGGCGCGAAGCCGCGGCCGTCGTCCTCCACTTCGAGCTGGATCGAGCCGTTCCCGGCGCCGATCACCACCCAGGCGTTCTTGGCGCCGGCGTGGCGCGCGATGTTGGTGAGCGATTCCTGCAGCGAGCGGTAGACCGCGGTGCCGACCGCCTTGGAGACCTCGGGCAGCTCGGCCGGCAGGTCGATGCGGCAGGCCACGCCCGAGCGCCTGGCGAAATCGTCGACCAGCCAGCCCGCGGCGTCGCCCAGGCCGAGGTCGTCGAGCATCAGCGGGCGCAGGTCGGCCGAGATGCGCCGCGTCGAGCTCACCGTGCGGTCCAGCAGCTCGCTCATCTCTTTCATCCGGGAATGAATTTCCCCTTCGACCGGCGTGCGCTCGCGCAGCCAGCCGAGGTCCATCTTGAGCGCGGTGAGCAGCTGGCCGAGCTCGTCGTGCAGCTCGCGCGCGATGCTCGTCTTCTCTTCCTCGCGCGCCTCCAGCACGCGCGCCGACAGCTCGCGCAGCTCGCGCTGCGACTGCAGCAGCGCGTCCTCGGCCTGCTTGCGGCGCGTGATGTCGCGCAGGATCACGGTGTAATAGCGCTCGTCGGCAGGGCCCGCCTGCGAGATCGAGGCCTCGATCGGGAACTCCTCGCCGTCGCTGCGCAGGCCCCACAGCGTGGTGATGTCGCCCATCTTCCGGCTGGTGACGCCGGTGCGCGCGAATTGCTGGACGTGGTCGCGGTGCGCGGCGCGGAAGCGCGCCGGGATGAAGCGGTCGAGGGAGCGGCCGAGCGCTTCGCGCCGCGGGCAGCGGAAGATCTGCTCGGCGGCGACGTTGAACATGATGACGTTCTGGGCGGCGTCGACGGTGATGATCGCGTCCATCGCCGAGTCGACGATGGACGCGAGCCGCGCGTCGCTCGCCTCGGTGCGGTGCTCGGCGACCAGCACCTCGCGCGCGGCGACGATGATGCCGGCGCCGATCACCAGCATGTCGGCGAGGATTACGCCTCCGAGCAGCCAGGGGGACTCGAGCCCGCGCGCGAAGGCCAGCGCGTTCAGGCCGAGCAGGGCGGCGAGCGACGCGCCACCGGCCCCGACCACCGCCGGGTGGCGGAGCAGGCTTCCTTTGACCGAGGTCAAAGCCCGTTCCTGGTTCGCGCCCATAGTGGCCCCAATGCACTACCCCGCTTCCGACCTGGTGATCGACCCGGTGCTGATCCGCAATTACGACGTCGGCGGGCCGCGCTACACCTCATATCCCACCGCCGACCGCTTCATCGAGGCGCTGGGCGAGGCCGATCTGCAGCAATGGCTCGCGCGGCGCGACGTCGGCGGCATCAGCCAGCCGCTCTCCTTATATGTGCACCTGCCGTTCTGCGCGTCGATCTGCTACTACTGCGCCTGCACCAAGGTCGTGACCCGCGACCGCGGACAATCAGCCAAGTATATCAAGTACTTGGAGAAGGAATTGGCGCTTCTCGCGCCGCACCTCGCGGGCAGCCGCACGATTCACGAGATGCACTGGGGCGGCGGCACGCCGAACTTCCTCAGCGGCGACGAGATGGCGGCGCTGGTGCACGCGGTCGAGTCCTGCCTCGAGCGCGCGCCGCGCGCGCAGTACTCGATCGAGATCGATCCGCGCCACGCCGCGCCCGGGCTCATGACCCAGCTCGCCGACCTCGGCTTCGACCGCGTCTCGATCGGCGTGCAGGACTTCGACCCCGCGGTGCAGAAGGCGGTGCACCGGGTGCAGAGCGTCGATCTCACCGAGCGCGTGATGGACGAGGCGCGCGCGAGCGGTTTCCGCTCGATCAACCTCGACCTGATTTACGGGCTGCCGAAGCAGACGCTCGACAGCTTCCAGCGCACGCTCGATGAAGTGCTGTGGCTCAAGCCGGACCGCATCGCGCTGTACAGCTACGCGCACCTGCCTTCTCTGTTCAAGCCGCAACGGCGCATCGTGCCCGCCGAGTTGCCCTCGGCCGAGCTCAAGCTGCAGCTGCTCACGCTCGCCATCGGCCGCCTGACGCGCGCGGGCTATCTCTACATCGGCATGGACCACTTCGCGCTGCCGAACGACGAGCTGGCGGCGGCGCAATCGCGCGGCCAGCTCACGCGCAGCTTCCAGGGCTACTCCACGCAGTCGGGCGACCTGCTGGGCCTCGGCCTCTCGGCGATCGGCCAGATCGGCCCGGCCTACTATCAGAACTGCAAGGACCTCGAGCGCTACTACGCCGCGCTCGACGCCGGCCGCCTGCCGGTGCTGCGCGCCCTCGAGCTCACCGCCGACGACCTGGTGCGGCGCACGGTGATCCAGGCGCTGATGTGCAATTTCCGCCTCTCGATCGAGGCCATCGAGCTCGCCTACCTGATCGATTTCCGCAGCTACTTCGCGCCCGAGCTCGCCGAGCTGCAGCGGCTCGCGGACGACGGCCTGGTCGAGCTCGGCGCGGACTGGATCACGGTCACGCCGCAGGGCCGGCTGATGGTGCGCGCGGTGTGCATGCTATTCGACCGCTACCTGCGCGACGCGCGCGCGCGCGCCGGCTACTCGAGGGTGATATGAACGCTTTCGCCCTGCCGCTCGCGCTGTTCTTCGGCGGGCTTGCCACCGGGCTGCACTGCGCCGGGATGTGCGGCGGCATCAGCGCCGGCTTCTCGCTGCTGCAGAAGCAGGACCTGTGGCGCAGGCAGCTCGCGTTCAACGCCGGGCGCATCACGAGCTATGCCGCCGCAGGCGCCGCCGCGGGCGCGCTTGGCAGCGCCGGGGCGTATGTGGCCGCGGCGCTGCCCGCGCAGACGATTCTTTATTTGTTTTCGAGCGCTTTCGTGCTCGGAGCCGGCTTGCATCTCGCCGGTTTGCTTCCCTTGTCGAGGCTCGAACGGCTGGGCATGCCGCTGTGGCGCAGCGTCCAGCCGCTCGCCGTGCGCCTGCTGCCGGCACGCAACCTGCCACAGGCCTTCGCCGCCGGCATGGCGTGGGGCTGGCTGCCGTGCGGACTGGTCTACGGCGCGTTGCTCGCCGCCGCCTTCGCCGGTAATGCCGCGCAGGGCGCGATTGCCATGGCGGCGTTCGGCGCCGGCACGCTGCCCTGGCTGCTCGCCGCGGGCGTAACGGCGGCGCGCCTGCGTCAATGGCGCGGCCTGCAGCGGCTGCGGCGCGCCGGCGGATTCATCCTCGTCGGCCTCGGCGCCTGGGGCGTCGCTCACGGCGTCGAGCAGACCATTCTTTGCCTCTAGGAGAAGGCCATGAAAGAAGCCGTTTCGATCCTGAAAAGCGAGCACCGCTCGATTTCTGCCGTGCTGCACGCGCTCAAGGAGCTGGCGCGCATGGCGCACGACGCGACCGCGCGCCCGCGCTTCCAGGTGCTGCGCAGCATGCTGCGCTACGTCGACGAATATCCCGAGAAGCTGCACCACCCGAAGGAAGACAAGTACCTGTTCGCTCGGCTGGTGGCACGCGCGCCGGAGACCCGTCTTCTGGTGGAGGAGCTGCAGGCCCAGCACGAGGAAGGCGAGCGCCTGATCCGCGAGCTCGAGCGCGCGCTGCTCTTCATGGAGGAAGGCTGGCCGGTGGGGGCGCGCGAGTTCCGCAAGGCGGTCGACGCCTACGCCGAGTTCCACTGGAAGCACATGCGCAAGGAAGAGCAGCAGCTGCTGCCGCTCGCCGAGCGCCACCTCACGGCGGAAGACTGGCAGGCGATCGACGCCGCCTTCGCCGCCAACCGCGATCCGATCGCCGGCATGCAGGAGCGCGATTTCGAGAAGCTGTTCTCGCGCATCGTCGCCCTGGCGCCGGACCCGGTCGGGCTGGGCGAGCGCTGGCAGGGCGCCTAGCCGGCCCTGACTTGACCTGCGTCAAGCCGCAGGGCCGCACCCGTCCTACAGTGAACGGCATGAAAGCGCCACGCGCGCAAGAGTGGACGGTCAAACCCCTGCCGGTGCTTTACGCGTGCCAGGGTTGTCCGCGCTTCGGCCATACGGCGCGCGAGGTGGCCGCGCTGATCGAGCGCGCCGGGCTCGCCGAGACCCTGTGGCTCGGCACCCCCGGGCTCGCGCCGAAGGCGCGCTTCCCGATCATCGCGCTCGACGGCTGCGCGGACGGTTGCGCGCTGCGCTGGCTGGCGCAGCGTAGCGTGCGCGCCGATCGGCATTACATCCTCGAGACCGCCGACGCGCACCGCGGCTTCGAGGCCATCGTCCGGGAGCTGCCATGAGCCGCATCGCGACCATCCCCGAGCTGTACGCCCACGCCATCGCGCTCGAGCGCGAGGCTGCCGAGCGCTACGCCGAGCTGGCCGAGCGCATGCGCGACGAGTCGAACGAGGACCTGGCCGCGCTGTTCGCGGGAATGGCGGCGCTCGAAGCCGGGCACCTCGCGGCGCTGCAGCACCGCGCCGCGGGCATCGCGCTGCCGGTGCTCGCCGCGTGCGACTACAAGTGGCTCGGCGATGCCGCGCCGGAGAGCGCGGCGCACGAGCTGGTCTTTCGCCTGATGACGCCGCGCAACGCGCTGCTCATGGCCCTGGGCGCGGAGCAGCGCGCGCAGGCGTTTTTCGAGCACGTATTGCTGGTCGCCCACGACCCGGAGCTGCGCGCCCTGGCGCGCGAGATGGCCGCCGAAGAGCAGGAGCACGTCCAGCTCCTCGAGCGCATGTTGGAGCGCACCCCCGACCCGGTGGTGCGCTGGGACCGAGTCTACGAATCCTGAGAGAGGACATTATGTACAAGCACATCCTGATTCCCACCGACGGCACGCCGATCGCCGAGAAGGCGGTCGCGGCCGGCATCGAGTTCGCGCGCGACAACGGCGCGAAGGTCACGCTGTTCACCGCGGTGCCGGAGTACGAGGTGCCGGGCGAAGGCAAGGTCATGGCGCACCAGGTGATCTCCCTGGCGGAGCACGCGCGCCGCTCGGAGCGCAAGGCGCACGAGGTGCTCGCCGCCGGCGCGGAAACGGCACGCGCGGCGCAGGTCGAGTTCCGCACGCAGTACGCGCAGTGCAACCGGCCGTGGGAGGCGATCGTCGACGCTGCCAAGCTGTTCGGCTGCGACGCCATCGTCATGGGCTCGCACGGCCGCAGCGGGATTTCGCGCCTGATGCACGGCAGCCAGGCGATCGACGTGATGACGCATACCAACCTGCCGACGCTCGTGGTGCGGTGAGGAACCGCCCGCTTCAGGAGACCGCCAAATGAATCCACGTTACTTGCTTGCCGCCGCTGCCTGCGTCCTCGCGTTCGCGAGCGCCCCCGTTGCAGCGCACTGCGATACCCTCGACGGCCCGGTGGTCGGCGCCGCGCGCAAAGCCCTGGACAGCGGCAAGGTCGCGCTGGTGCTGGTCTGGGTGCAAAAAGATGATGAAGCCGGGATTCGCCAGGCGTTCGACCGCGCCCGCCGCGTGCGCAAGGCCGGCGGCGAGGCGAAGGAGCTCGCCGATCTCTATTTCTTCGAAACCCTGGTGCGCGTGCACCGCGCGGGCGAAGGCGCCGGCTACACTGGCCTCAAGCCCGCCGGCACCGTCGAGCCCGCCGTGGCCGCCGCCGACCAGGCGATCCTGACCGGCAAGCTCCAGCCGCTCGGCAGGCTGGTCGTCGAGCGCATGGAGAAGGGCCTTCACGGCCATTTCGACGCCGTGACGGCGAAGAAGAAATACGACCCTGACGACGTTGCGGCCGGACGCGCCTATTCCAGCGCCTACGTCGAGTTCGTGCATTACGCGGAGCGGCTGTACGAGGCGGCCGAAACCATGGCGCCGGAGCACCTGCAGAAAGCCCCGGCCCATACGCACTAGGCACAGCACGATGGAAACCAATGCGGAGCCCCTCGACCGGCTGCAGGCCTGCCACGGCCGCATCGAGGAGGAGTTGCAGGCGCTGGAGCGGCTGGCGCACCGTGCGTCGCCGGCCGAGGCCGAGCCGGCCGCCGCGCTGGCGCTGCTCGGTTTTTTCGAAACCGCCGGCGCGCAGCACAACCGCGACGAGGACGATCTCTTCCCGCGCGTGCGCGTGCGCGCCGCGTCGCTCGGACGCATCGAGATCGCCGCTGCGATCGACGAGCTGGAGCGCGAGCATGCCACGCTCGATGCGCAGTGGCGGCGCCTGCGTGAAGCGCTGAGCGCGATCGGCGCGCGGCGTGCGGCGCGCCTGGACGCCGGCGAGGCGGGACGCTTCGCCTGGCTGTATCGCCGGCACATGGAGCGCGAAGCGCAGCTCGTGCTGCCCTTCGCGCGCGAAGTCCTGGGAGCCGCGGACCGCGCCGAGTTCGGCGCACGCATGGCGAAACGACGCGCCGCGAAGTAGTAATCTGCGGCCTATGGCCGTCGCCGAGCTCGACATCGAGGGCATGACCTGCGCCGCCTGCGCGGCGCGCATCCAGAAGAACCTCAACAAGATCGAGGGCGTGGAGGCGAGCGTGAACCTCGCCACCGAGAAAGCCGTGGTGCGCCATCCCGATTCGGTTGCGGTGGACGCGCTGATCCAGCGCATCCGCGATACCGGGTACGACGCGCGCATCGCGCGCGAAGGCGAGACGCGCGACTACACCGCTCGCAACCGCCGAGCGCGCAACGAGTTCATCCTCGCCGCGATGTTCAGCGCGCCGCTGCTGCTGCACGGCCTGGTGCCGCCGTGGCTGCAGTTCGCGCTCGCCACGCCGGTGCAGCTCTGGAGCGGCTGGCGCTTCTACCAGGGCGCGTGGAAGGCGCTGCGCGGCGGCAGCGCCAACATGGACGTGCTGGTGGCGCTCGGCACCACGGTGGCGTACGGTTTTTCCACTGCCGTCCTGGTGCTGGATCTCGACCAGCATGTCTACTTCGAGGCCTCGGCGGTCGTCATCACCCTCGTCCTGCTCGGCAAGTACCTGGAGGCGCGCGCCAAGGCGAGCGCGGCGCGCTCGCTCGAGACGCTGATCCGGCTGCAGCCGCAGAAGGCGTTCGTCGAGAGGAATGGCGTGCTGGTCGAAGTCGACGCGGCGACGCTCAAGCCGGGCGACGCGTTCGAGGTGCGGCCGGGCGACGCCATCGCGCTCGACGGCCGCGTGATGGCGGGCGCTTCCGGCGTGAACGAGGCGATGCTGACCGGCGAGGCGCTGCCGGTGGCGAAGAAGGCGGGCGACCGCATCTACGCCGGCACCATCAACGGCGACGGCACGCTGAAGGCGGTGGCGACCGGCGTCGGCCGCGAGACCGTGCTCGCCGGCATCATCCGCCTGGTCGCCGCGGCGCAGGGCTCCAAGCCGCCGGTGCAGCGCCTGGTCGATCGCGTCTCCGGCGTTTTCGTGCCGGTGGTGCTGGTGATCGCGCTGGCGACCTTCTTCGTTTCCGGCCTGATTCCCGCCGTGTCGGTGCTGGTCATCGCGTGTCCCTGCGCGCTCGGCCTCGCCACGCCCACCGCGCTGATGGTCGGTGTCGGCCGCGCGGCGCACGCCGGCATCCTGATCCGCAACGCCACGGCGCTCGAGGCCGCGCGCCAGGTCGACACGCTGGTGCTCGACAAGACCGGCACGCTGACCCGGGGCGAGCCCGCGGTGGTCGATGTTCTTCCCGAAGGCACCTCCAAAGAGGAACTGCTGCGGGTGGCCGCGTCGCTCGAGGCGCGCTCCGAGCATCCGCTCGCCCAGGCGATCGTGAAGGCGTATCGCGGCGAGCTGCTGGCGGTCACCGATTTCCGCGCGCTCGGCGGCAAAGGCGTGACGGCCACGCTCCACGGAAAGCCGGCACGCCTCGGTTCGCCCGGTTTTCTTCAAAGGACAAGCCAAACCGATGGGACGGTCATCGGCGTGGAGCACGACGGGCGATTCCTGGGCTGGATCGCGCTGGCCGACGAGCTGCGGCCGACCTCGAAGGCGGCGGTGGCGCGGCTGACGGCGATGCACATCGAGCCCGTCATCCTCTCGGGGGACACCGAAGCCGCGGTGCGCGCGGTCGCCGAGGCGCTCGGCATCGAGCGCTGGAAGGCCGGGCTGCTGCCGGAGCAGAAGGTTGTCGAAATAAATCTCTTGCAACAGAAAAACAGGTTCGTCGGCATGGCGGGCGATGGCGTGAACGATGCCCCGGCGCTCGCCGCCGCTCACGTAAGCTTTGCGCTGGCCGCGGGCAGCGGCGCCGCGCTCGACGTGGCCGACGTCACCCTGATGCGCAACGACCTCTCAAGCATCGTCGATGCGATCGAGCTTTCCGCCGCCACGCTCGCCAAGATCAGGCAGAATCTGTTCTTGGCGTTCATCTACAACGTGCTCGGCATCCCGCTGGCGGCGGCCGGGCTGCTCAATCCGGCGATCGCCGGCGCGGCGATGGCGCTGAGCTCCGTCTCCGTGGTCTCCAACGCACTGCTACTGAACCGATGGAAACCGTCGAACTGAAAGTCGAAGGAATGGATTGCGAGGGTTGCGTGAAGAGCGTGACCCGGATGCTGTCGGGCGTGCCCGGCGTGCAGAAGGTGGACGTATCGCTCGCGCAGGCGAACGCGAAAGTCACCTACGACCCGGCCAAGGCCGGTGTCGCCGAAATGAAGAAGGCGGTCGAGCGCGCCGGCTACAAGGCGCCGTAGGCGTTACTTCTTTTGCGGCGCGGCATGGCCGGCGTCGAACTCGGCCTTGCTGAGGGTGCCGTCCTTGTCGGTGTCCATCTTGCGGAACATGGCGCGCGACGCCCGTTTGTGCTCCTTGGCGGTGAGCACGCCGTCGCCGTTCCGGTCGACGAACTTGATCTTTTCGGCCGCGCCGAGGTCCTGCGCGCCGGCCTTCTCGCCGCTGATCTTCTCGTGCGCCGCGTCCATCTCGGCCGCGGTGACCTTGCCGTCGCGGTCGGCGTCCATGGTCTTGAACATGCGCTCGGCTGCCGTCGCGTGCTCGCGTGGCGTGATCTTGCCGTCCTGGTCGGCGTCCATGGCGTCGAATCCCGAGAGCGCGGCGAGCCCGACGCTCCAGGCGAGAACGCCGGCGACAGGGAGCAGGTACTTGGCCATGAAACGCCCCGCAGCAAGCGGCGTTCCCGCCCGTACAATCGGCGCATGAAAAGCACGCTCGCGACCGGTCTTACGCTCTCGAAGTCCCTGGTTGTGGACGAGTCCCGCTGCATCGGCTTCATGGGCAAGGAAGGCATGGTCTACGCCACGCCGCGCATGGTGAGCGATGTCGAATATGCCTGCCGCGACTACCTGCTACAGCACCTCGACGCCGGCGAGGACTCGGTCGGCGCCCATGTCTCGATCGACCACCTGGCCGCCACGCCTCTGGGTTTGGAAGTCGTTGTAGAAGCGAAAATCACTGAAATCGACCGGCGCAAGGTGACGTTCGAATTCTCGGTGCGCGACCCGATCGAGCAGTGCGGGCGCGGCAAGCACGTGCGCTTCGTGGTGGAGACCGCGAAGAGCCGCGAGCGCCTGGCGGCCAAGCGGGCAAAGGCCGGCCTGACCTAGCCATTCGCAGGCGGCGCTTGGGCGGTTTGTCGGGTATGACCGACGCGCGATCCCGGCGCGCGAACCGGCGCTGCGCTCGAGCCGAGCCTACAATGAGTCATGATGGATCAAGACACCCTGGATTCCTTGTCCAATGCGGTGTCGGAAGACGCGTGGGAGCATCGCAAGGCGTTTGTCGGTTTCGGTGCGGCGGATGAGGCGATCCTCCGCGAGCTGCGCCCGGTGGCGCTGCAGTACGCCGACGAAGTGATGGACGAGCTTTACGGCCGCTGGCTGCAGTTTCCGGAGCTGAAGCGCTTTTTCCCCGAAGCCGCCACCCTTTCCAGGGTGAAGGCATTGCAGCGGCAATACTTCGTCAGCCTCACCGGGGGCGAGTACGACGCAGCCTACCTGGCTCACCGCCTGCGGGTCGGGGCGGTGCACAAGAAGATCGGGCTCACCCCCGAGTGGGTCATGGGGGCATTCAGCATCTATCTCGAGCTGATCCTGCCGAGGGTCCTGAGGGCGTTCGAGTACGACCGCGTCAAGCAGGCCCGCGCGGTGACCGCCCTGACGAAACTCATCACCCTGGACGAGCAGCTCGCGCTCGCCGGCTATTTCGCCGAGGCCGCCAGACAAGCGCCGCCGGCAATGCTCCCGCCGAGCGAGAATCGCTCCGAAGGCGTAAAGCCCGTACCGTAGCGAACCCGGTGTTGATCTGAATCAAGTTCCGGGGCAGGCTCGTTGCTAGCTCCGAAGCCTGCCAATCCGGGGAAAGACATGAGCGAGAAGATCTCCCGCCGTCAATTCATCGTGCGCTCCGCCGGCGCCGCCGGTGGCGCGGTCGCGCTGCCCGCGCTGGGCCAGAACATCGTCACCGACGCAGCCGCGACCAAGCTCAAGTGGTCGAAGGCGCCTTGCCGCTTCTGCGGCGTGGGCTGCGGGGTGAACGTCGCGGTGAAGGACGGCCAGGTGGTGGCCACGCACGGCGACCCGCAGGCCGAGGTCAACCGCGGCGTCAACTGCGTGAAGGGGTACTTTCTCAGCAAGATCCTGTACGGCGCGGACCGCCTGACGCGGCCGCTGCTGCGCATGAAGGGCGGGCGCTACGACAAGACCGGCGAGTTCACGCCGGTGAGCTGGGACCAGGCGTTCGACATCATGGCGGAGAAGTGGAAGGCGGCGCTGAAGAAGAAGGGGCCGTCGTCGATCGGCATGTTCATGTCCGGCCAGTCCACGGTGTGGGAAGGCTACGCCTCGGTCAAGCTGATGAAGGCCGGCTTCCGCTCGAACAACATCGACCCCAACGCGCGCCACTGCATGGCGAGCGCCGCGGTCGGCTTCATGCGCACCTTCGGCGCCGACGAGCCGATGGGCTGCTACGACGACATCGAGGCCGCCGACGCGTTCGTGCTGTGGGGCTCGAACATGGCCGAGATGCACCCGATCCTGTGGGGGCGCGTCGCCGACCGGCGCCTCGCTTACCCGCACGTGCAGGTCGCGGTGCTCTCCACCTTCGAGCATCGCAGCTACGAGCTCGCCGACCAGCCGATCACGTTCCGCCCGCAGACCGACCTCGCGATCCTGAACTACGTCGCGAACTACATCATCCAGAACAAGGGCGTGAACCGCGACTTCGTCAACCGGCACGTCGCCTTCAAGCTCGGTAACGACGACATCGGCTACGGCCTGCGCCCCGAGCACGCGCTGCAAAAGAAGGCGAAGAACGCCGCCGACCCGGGCGGCTCCAGGCCGATCACGTTCGACGAGTACGCGAAATTCGTCGCCAAGTACGACGTGAAGACCGTGTCCAAGCTCTCGGGCGTGGCGCCGGAGCGGCTCGAGCGCCTGGCGCGCCTCTACGCCGATCCGAAGATCAAGGTGATGTCGTTCTGGACCATGGGGTTCAACCAGCACACGCGCGGCGTGTGGGCGAACCACATGGTCTACAACCTGCACCTGCTCACCGGCAAGATCGCGACGCCGGGCAACAGCCCGTTCTCGCTCACCGGCCAGCCCTCGGCGTGCGGCACCGCGCGCGAGGTCGGCGTGTTCTCGCACCGCCTGCCGGCGGACATGGTGGTGACGAACCCGAAGCACCGCGCCACCGCGGAGGAAATCTGGAAGCTGCCGGCAGGCACGATTCCGGAGAAGCCCGGCTTCCACGCGGTGCTGCAGAGCCGGATGCTGAAGGACGGCCAGCTCAACTGCTACTGGACGCAGACCACCAACAACGTGCAGGCCGGCGCCAACACCGCGCAGGAAACCTGGCCGGGCTTCCGCAACCCGGACAACTTCATCGTGGTGTCGGACGTCTACCCGACGGTCACCACCGCCGGCGCCGACCTGATTTTGCCGAGCGCGATGTGGGTGGAGAAGGAAGGCGCCTTCGGCAACGCCGAGCGGCGCACGCATTTCTGGCAGCAGCTCGTCAACGCGCCGGGCGAGGCGCGCTCCGACCTCTGGCAGATCATGGAGTTCTCCAGGCGCTTCAAGATGGAAGAGGTCTGGCCCGCCGAGCTGCTGGGGAAGAAGCCCGAATACAAGGGCAAGACCCTGTACGAGGTCCTGTTCAGGAACGGCCAGGTCGACGCCTTCCCGAATTCACAGCTCAACGCGGAGTACGAGAACTTCGAGGCCAAGACATTCGGCTTCTACGTGCAGAAGGGCCTGTTCGAGGAATACGCGAAATTCGGCCGCGGCCACGGCCACGACCTCGCGCCGTTCGACACCTATCACAAGGTGCGCGGGCTGCGCTGGCCGGTGGTCAACGGCCAGGAAACCAAGTGGCGTTACCGCGAAGGCTCGGATCCCTATGTGAAGGCAGGCACCGGCTACCAGTTCTACGGCAACCCGGACAACAAGGCCTATATCTACGCGCTGCCGTACGAGCCGGCGGCGGAGGAGCCCGACAAGGAGTACCCGCTGTGGCTGGTCACCGGTCGCGTGCTCGAGCACTGGCACTCGGGCTCGATGACGCGCCGCGTGCCCGAGCTGCACCTCGCGTTCCCGAACGCCGTCACTTACCTGCATCCCGAGGATGCCAAGGCGCTCGGCGTGCGGCGCGGCGACGAGGTCGAGATCGTCTCGCGCCGCGGCAGCATGCGGAGCCGCGTCGAGACGCGCGGCCGCAACAAGGTGCCGCGCGGCGTGATCTTCGTGCCCTGGTTCGACTCGAGCCAGATGATCAACAAGGTGACGCTGGACGCGACCGACCCGATCTCGCTGCAGACTGACTTCAAGAAATGCGCCTGCAAGGTGGTGAAGGTATGAGGGCGCTGGTGCTGTTCATGGCGTTTGCTTTTTCCCATGCCTTCGCCCAGCACGACCCTCTGCGTGGTCCCGCCCCGGTCGACGAGGTGGGCAAGGCCGCGCCGATGGCCAACGCCGAGAACGCCGACAAGAAGCGCGTGCGCTCCTACGCGATGCAGCCGCCCACCATTCCGCACAAGACCGACAACTACCAGGTCGACCGCTTCGCCAACAAGTGCATGACCTGCCACGCGCGCACGCGCGTCGGCGAGACCCAGGCCACGCCGATCAGCATCACGCACTACCAGGACCGCGACGGCAACTTCCTCGCCGACGTCTCGCCGCGGCGCTACTTCTGCGAGCAGTGCCACGTGGTGCAGATGGAGACCAAGCCCGCGGTGGAGAACCGCTTCCGCGACGTCGAGACGATGATCCGGGCCAAGCCCGCGGCGAAGAAAAAGTAGCGTGCGCGGCCTGCGCCACCTCGCGATCCGCTACTGGCGCACGGTCACGCGGCCGAGCGCCTACTACAGCCTCGGCTTCCTCGTGGTCAGCGGCTTCGTCGCCGGCGTGGTGTTCTGGGGCGGCTTCAACACCGCGATGGAGATCACCAACACCGAGCAGTTCTGCACCACCTGCCACGAGATGCGCGACAACGTGTACCAGGAGATCCAGCCCACCATCCACTTCACCAACCGCTCCGGCGTGCGCGCGGTCTGCTCCAGCTGCCACGTGCCGCACGACTGGACCTACAAGATGGCGCGCAAGATGCAGGCGTCCAAGGAAGTGTGGGGCTGGCTCTTCGGCACCATCGACACGCGCGAGAAGTTCCTCGCCAAGCGCAAGGAGCTCGCCGGCCGCGAGTGGCAGCGCATGAAGGCCAACGATTCGCGCGAGTGCCGCAACTGCCACGAATTCCAGGCGATGGATTTCACCCGCCAGTCGAAGCGCGCGGTGGACGCGCACTCCACCTTCCTCGCCAAGCGCGAGAGGACCTGCATCGACTGCCACAAGGGCATCGCGCATCGCCTCCCGGACATGGCAAGCCAATGAAAATCACCTTCAACGACGCACCGACCCCGATCACCCCGGAACAGAAGCAGCGCAAGCTCGAGGAGCGGCGCACCTGGGTCTTCTTCACCGTCTTCATGGCCCCGATCCTCGCGGTGCTGATCGTCAGCGGCTGGGGCTTCGCGGTGTGGATGTGGCAGGTGTTCGTTGCCGGGCCGCCGGCGTACTGAGCCTGTGTTCAAGCGCATCGACCACATCGAGCTGCTGACCGCGGCGCCCGAGCGCGCGGTCGACTTCTATACGCGCGTGCTCGGCTTCCGCGAGCGCGAGCGGCTGCGCGTTGCGCAGACGCCGCAGGGTCCGCTCGACCTGGTCTACCTCCAGCTCGGCGATACCACGCTCGAAGTGATGTGCTTCCCCGAGGCGAAGGCGAGGATCCCGCAGCGGGCAGCGGAGTTGCGGCAGGGATGGCAGTGCCTCGCGCTGGAAGTCGAGGACATGGACGGCGCGCTGGGAGCGCTCAAGGCGCAGGGTGTCGAGCCGGCCTGGGGCCCGATCAAGCGGCCGGACTATGCGCGCGCCGAGATCCGCGACCCGGACGGCAATCCGATCGAGCTGAGGCAGTGGTATCGGCGCGCGTAGAGGCTAAAGCGCAGCCAGTCGTCGTTCCCGCGAAGGCGGGAACCCATTTTCTGAACTTGGGCCCCCGCCTTCGCGGGGGCGACGGTTTTCCGACCTAGCCGGACCGCACCGCGACGCGCATGCGGCCGATGCGCTCGATCTCGGCTTCGATCGCGTCGCCGGGCTTCACCGGGCCGACGCCGGCGGGCGTGCCGGTCATCAGCACGTCGCCGG
>Ga0070669_100000469_pt1 | contig 30626 bp, 22 predicted proteins | sample KBSS53metaG_FD_64680 | JGI IMG/M metagenome (GOLD analysis project Ga0070669, IMG submission 64680) | Switchgrass rhizosphere microbial communities from Kellogg Biological Station, Michigan, USA - KBS S5-3 metaG | ecosystem: Host-associated > Plants > Roots > Rhizosphere > Soil ...
CTGACGTACAGAATGCGGCTCGGCGCCCAGTTGAAAATCATCCCGACACGCGTCGCCGTATTTGGATCCGTCGATTCGGCGGCCGCTGTCGTGATGAGAGGGATCGAGGTGAACGAGCCGGCATCCGCGAGCGGATCCACACCTCTTTGCACGTGCACCTGCGTGATACTGCCGTCGGCGAGCGCGGCGAAGAACACGGCTCTCTGCGGAATGGCGAGTTCGGGCGATTTCGTTGCCAGGGCGGTCGCGACGGCCGCCGTCGTCAATCCCTGCTCCGGATTCGGTGGATTCAGCTGACGGTTCGTGATGTAACTGGCAAAAACACCGCCCGCTACCGGGTCCGGCGCACCCGCGAGCGGAATGCCGCTGGGATCGACGACGCTGATCGTGCCCTCGCCGGCCGCACCGGCAGGCGCATTCGCAAACCACGGCCGGCCGAACCCGTTGTTCAGCGAGATGCCGAGCGGCAGACTGACCGATGGCCGATCGGCGGTCACGGCCGCGGCATTGTTCTTTCCGTTCAGAAACGCCGGACTCTGCGCCGTATAGAGAATGACTGCGCCACCGACCGCGTACGGTTGACCCGTGGCGATGGTCGGAGGAGCGAGGTCCGGCCGGGCAAAATCTGCCGGGACGCTGACGGCGCCGCGCGACACGTCCAGGGAGAGAATGGCGCCCGGTGCGTCGAGCGGCCTGGCCAGCGGTGCGCCGAAATTGGATGTGCTCGCCACCAGCAATCGCGTCCGATCGAGAACGGGGTGACTCGCGGCGGCCAGTGCCCCGCCCGGCGCGAACGGGCCGCCCGTGTGAAACGTTCCCGCCTGGGCGATCGCACCTGCGCCCGGAATTCCTGCGGCGACCACGGTCGCCGCCAGCGGAGCAGAGCGATCAGCGTCGCGGTCGTCGACAGCAAGGATCGAGGCGAGGTTTTGGCCGGTGACCACTGCCGCGATGAACAGCAAGGGAAGCGCGATAGCCAGCCTGAGAACACCAGAACGGCGCATGGAGTCCTCCTCGTCGCTTTCGGGGCGCGGCCTTGGTTTGGGATGTTGAGGGCGCAGGATTGTAGCACCGCCCACCCGCCAGCGACCGGAATCTTGCACGAGGGAATGTTCGCCGCTGCGAATCAGGCGGAGCGATGATCGCGAACAAACTGCGTCAGCAGGTGGCTCACTTGCTCCGGTTGTTCCTGCTGCACCCAGTGTCCGGCTCCGTCAACGAGATGAAAGCCGACCATTTTCGTACACGCCGTGCTCCGCATCCTGTCCACGGCGCCAGGTGTCTGATACACGCCCCAGTCGCTGCTGCCTCCGATGAACATCGAGGGCACGTCGATCGAACGATCCGCGAACGTCCGCAATTCGGCGAGCGTTTTCGGATCCGAACCGCGACGCACCCGATAACCCTGAAGCGCTCCGGTGAATTCCGTGCGGGCGTATTCGGATGCATACACGTCGACTTCGGCCTCCGTCAGCCACGTGCACGCTGCGATCTCGGCGGCCGACGGCATGAAGGGCGCCACGGTTTCCGCCATCCCCTTGTCACGCTCCATGACGTAATACGTGGGGATCTGCGCCATCTCCGCGGCTGTCCGCGCTTTCAGCGGATGCGGCTTGTTCCCTTTCCAATCGGCGCTCTTGTAGTGGTAGTACGCGCGGAAGAACGCGTGGAGGCCCTGCGGCGCGTGAAGCATGTTGGCGTTGGCGCCGCGCGTGCGCTGATAGTTCTGGTAGTACTTCCGCGGCGGATTCAGCTTCGCCAGCTCCGCGTCGAGCTCGTCGTCATTGACGGCTGGACGCGGCGGAGCGCCGCCATTCGCCGTGTTGAAGGGGAGCGCAGGCGGACCTTCGAACGGTGAACTCATGATGGTCACCGAGCGAAAGATGTCGGGCCGGATGAGAGCCGCCCACGATGCCACTGGCGCTCCCGCATCGTGGCCGACCACCATCGCCACCGATCGGTAGCCGAGCGCGTACACCAGCCCCATCGCATCTCTCACCATGTTGAGGATGCGGAACGGATCGGGATCCGCGTCGTACGAACCATCCCATCCCGTGGTGCGCCCGTAGCCGCGTTGGTCGGGAGCAATCACGTGGTATCCCGCTGCTGCCAGCGGGAGCATCACTTTGCGCCAGCTGTAGGCGAGCTCCGGAAAGCCGTGGAGCAGGAGCACCGCCGGGCGGCCAGCGGTCTCATAACCGGCTTCCAGGATGTGAACCGTGAGACCGTTGACGTTCGCCACTCGTCTCGAGCGGATGCCCGCCGGAATCGTGGAATTTCCGTACGGCGGCAGGCTTTCGAGATCGGTGCGGAGCTGCGCGGCCTGCGTTGCGCTTTGCGCCAGCGTCACTCCACCAATTGCCGCAGCGGACGCCGTCATCAGAAAATCGCGCCGCGACGTGGCGCTCACGAGGTCCTCTTCCGGGCGGGCACGGGGACACCAGCAATCTTCACGGTGACCATGTTCAACGTCGATCTCGTCGTGAAATAGAGCGTCTTCCAATCGTCTCCGCCGAAGGCCACGTTGGTTGTCGCCGGCTGACCGTGGACGATGCGACCCAGCTTCTTGCCGCTCTTGTCCATGATGTAGAGCCCGCCTGCGCCGCCTGTGTAGACGTTGCCAGCTATGTCCACCTTCATGCCGTCAGGCACACCGGGTTCAGCCCCGCCCATATCCGCGAACAGACGGCTCGTTTGCTTCGCGACGGTTCCGTTGGGCAACAGGTCGTACGCGCGGACGATCCGTCGCCGCGCGTCGTTGACGTAGAGGACGCTTTCGTCCGGCGAGAAGGCGAGTCCGTTGGGACCAATCAAGTCGTCGACAATGAGCGAGATCGATCCGAGATCCGCAGAAACGCGGTAGACGCCGGCGATCGTGACGTCGAACTGATCGGGGGCGAGTGGTCCGCCGGGATCGGTGAAATAGATGCTGCCGTCTGACTTGACGATGACGTCGTTCGGACGGAGCAGCCGCTTGCCCTGGAAATTGTTCGCGACGACCGTGATGCTGCCGTCGGGATCTTCACGGGTCACGCGCCGCGTCAGGTGTTCGGCCGAGATCAGCCGGCCCTGGAGATCGCGTGTCAGACCGTTGGCCTCGTTGGTCGGCGTCTTCGCGACGACAGCGCCCTGGCCGGGCGTGTACTTCATTCTTCGGCTGGTCTGAATATCGTTGAAGAGCAGGTAGCGGCCTTCGGAGATCCAGACGGGGCCTTCGGCCGGGCCGATGTCGCCGCCGAACCCGCTGGCGAGCTCGCGAATCATCTGCGAGGTATCGATGATGGCGTCGAGCTCAGGCGCCAGCCGCTCTATGCGTTTCGTGTTTTGACTCCAGGCGGTGCGTGCCGGCCCGCCAAGAGCGAGGGCACCTGCCGCGCCAACCATTTGGAACAAGTGACGGCGGGAAATCCTGTGTGCCTGCATGATGTCCTCTCTTCTGGCTCAGGGCTTTGGGCTCAGGACTTTGGGCTCACGGCTCAAGGGGCGATGCAGGATGTAAAACGGCCGTATCGTAACTCCAAAAAGCAACACGCGCCCCAGTGTTGCGCCCCGGCTGCTTCGGTGGGAGAATCCGCCGCATTAGCGAGGTGGCAATGAACAGAATCGCCGCGTTCCTTCTCGTCGGTTCGATGGTGCTGGCGTTGACGCCTCGGATTGCCGCGCATCACAGCGCGGCCGCATTCGACACCCAGAAGGAAGCCAGAGCGACGGGAACCATCACCGAGTTCTCGTTCCGGAACCCGCATGTCTATCTGGTCCTTCAGGTGAAAAAGCCTGATGGTTCAACCGCCCGCCTCGAAATCGAAGCCGGAGCGGCATCGGTGCTCAATCCGCTCGGATTCACCAAGGATTCACTGAAGGTCGGCGACACGGTAACGATCGTCGGCAACCCCGCACGGGCCAAGCCCGATGCCCTCATGCTGGGCAAAGATCTCTTCAAGCAGGATGGGTCCTACTACCCGCTGTTCATCGGTTCCCGCAGCGTGTACGCGGCCAAGGACGCGGCGGCGACGACCATCGCGGGGACCTGGTTTCCCCCGTTCAGCGAAATGAATGCCTTCGGCGCGGCGGTGCGCAGCTGGCCGCTGACCGACGCGGGCAAGGCCGCAATGGCCAGCTTCGATCCCAAGGCCACGGCGCAGAAAGACTGTATCCCCGTCGGCGTGCCGAACCTGATGCTCTACGCGGTCGCCGACACCATCACGGTTCAACGGGATCGCGTCGTGATGAAGGTCGATTGGATGGATTCCGAACGAACGATCTATCTCGACGGCCGCCAACATCCGCCGGCGAGCCAGACGTTCCTGCACGGCCACTCGGTGGGACATTGGGAAGGCGACACGCTGGTCGCGGACACGACCAACTTCAAGGACCATCCGCTCGGTTTGTCCACGTCTGGATTGCCCGGCAGCACAAAGAAACACGTGACCGAACGCTTCCGCCTCGGTGAGGGTGGGAAAGTGCTGATGTATTCGGGCGTGGTCGAAGATCCCGTGTATCTGACCCGACCCGTCGAGTGGTCGGGGAAGTGGCAGTACCGTCCCGGCATGCCGCACTCGAACCAGAAGTGCGACCTGACCGTCGCCCACAAATACCTGGGGGACTTCCAGTAGTTCCGGCGCGACCGTTTGATTCGTTCTGTCGCCGAGCTCGGCTTGACCGACCTCAGTTCGGTCGATTCGGCAGGTTCATCCGCTGCATCAACTGTTTAAACCGAGGCTCGTCGCGCAAGATGTCGAAAGTCGGCATCCCGAGCCAAAATCTTACGGTCGGTTCGCCGCCGTCAAAGCCCCGCTCCAGCCACTTGAGGGCTCTGTCCTTCTCCCCGAGGTGAACGTACGTGGTGGCCAACCCGTAGGACTGTGTCACACCCTCCTGAGCCTCCAAGACAGCCGATGCCTGGCGCAGCGCGCCTGAGTAGCCGCCTCCAGCAGCACCGCGCGTGAGGGCTTGCTCCAGATCATGGCGTCCAGCTGCGACCTGAAGAGCCTCCAGCTCCGCCAAGGCGTCTTCATCGCGTCCGTCGAGATGCAAAGCCTGCCACAGAAAATAGTGCGCGGGATAAAAACCAGGAGACTCCTCGAGGAGTGCGCGCCATTGCTGAATGGCTTCGTCCCGTCGGCGCCCAAAGAACAGCCCCAACGCATAACGATGTTTGACTAGGGCATTGAACGGATCCAACTTCAGAGCTACTTCGATCTGTTCCTTCGCCCCTTGGGGACGGCCGACGACGGTCAACAACGAGGAGTACGCTGCGTGAGCGTCCGCAGAATTCGGGTCGATCTCGATGGCCCGTGTGAACGCTGCTTCTGCGCCAGCCCAGTCAAGATCGCGCGTCCTAACCAATCCCAAGACCGTATGTGCTTCCGCGCCGGCGTCATCGAGTTCGACGGCTTTGAGAGCTGCTCTCCTGGCTTGTTCGTTACCCTCGACTGGCGAGACGAGATTGAGAGCAACGCGAAACCACCAGACCCTGGCAATACCGGAGTAGGCGAGAGGTTCGTTCGGGTCCTTTTGCAGCGCGAACTCGAAGTACCGCATCGCGGCGTCGAAACTCTGACGTCCGGCAATATTGAATTGGGCCATCCCCTTCAAATACGCGTCATAAGCGTCGGGGTTGACTGACCGTACACGAGTCGACCGCGATCGTCCGGTCGGCAACAACTGGAGCGCCAGCGATCGAGCCACGCTCTTGGCCACGTCCTGTTGCAGGGCCAGAATGCCGCTCAACTCACGATCGTAACTTTCGGACCACAGCTGCGTCTGATCTCGACTCCGAACGAGTGCGGCCGTCACCCGCACGCGACCTGCGTCGGTGCGCGCGCTTCCCGTGAGAACGTAGTCGACTCCGAGCTCGCGCCCGACTTGTTCGATGGTCTTGTCGCTCTTTTTGAAGCGCATAGCTGACGTCCGAGCGATGACACCAAGTCGCCGTGGGTTCAGACGGCCAAGCTGGGCGATCATCTCTTCGGTCAATCCGTCGCTGAAGTAGTCCTGTCCTGCGTCGCCGGTGAGATTCTCGAAGGGTAGGACGGCCAGCTTCACCGTCGCAGGTGAGATCTCGCTTCCTCCACTGATTCGATTCCGCAAGCGGCCCACGTTCAGCCCCACCAGGACGGCGGTGACTACGAGCACGGCAGCCACGACCAACCCAGGCCTCGACCGCGGGAGTCGACTGGCAGGCGGCGAGCCCTCGAGTTCGCCGTCCACCAGTCGGCCACCACCGAATACCATCGACACGGGCATCGCGAATACGTAGCCGCGCCGCGCCACGGTCCGGATGGCGGTCTGCGAATCATCATCGAGTGCGCGACGAATCTCGAACAGGCATTGCGAAAGGGAGTTGTCCGTGACGGCGGTGTCGGGCCAGACCGCCTCCACCAATTCGTTCTTCGTGACGAGTTTCCCGTGGTGGACGACCAGGTATGTGAGGACGTCGAAGCTCTTGGGTCGGAGGGGGACGTCCAGACGATTCCGGCGCAGGAATCCAGTGTCGAGATCGAGGACGAAATCCCCGAATCGATAGTGGCCCCGACGAGGTGCGTCCGCGGCCGATTCTCGGGTTGTCACCGGAGTCTTGAGGTCCCCCCGCGAATTATAGGAGCGATTGGTTTTTCATCGAATTCACGCGGATATCAGGACTCTCTAAGGGTTCTCGAATGATTTGGAGACAACGAGCGAGCTAGCGTGACGCCCCTGGGTTCGCCATTCAGGCGACCACGAAACGGAGGACGTCATGGAGAAAGTCTTCGGTTGGAGCCGTTCCCTACGGTTGGGCAGGTCGAAGTGGCTGTTGGTGCTGCCGGTCCTGGTGCTGGCGGCGAAGGCGTGGGGGACGCCACCGCTCGGGTTCGTTCTCAATCAAATTCTCGCGTCCGGGTTTGCTGCCGATGGCATCAGCGAGCACATGCAGATCAACAAGAACCCTGACGGCACCTCCTCGCCGTGGCAGCTGGTGTTACAGGTCCAGGGCGACACCGACTACTATTCGCAGCATCTGGTGCTCGCGCCAGGTGGTTACAGCGGCTGGCACAGTCACCCGGGCGTTCTGGTTGGTGCGGTCAAGTCCGGCCAGGTCGACTTCTACGACGCAAACTGTCAGAAGCGAACAATTGGAGCCGGGCAGGTCTACACGGAGAACGACGACGTCCACGCCATCAGCAACACAGGGGTCGTTGACGCTGATTTGTACATCAGCTATCTGGTGAAGCATGGCGCGCCGCGCCGACGCGAAGAGGCGGCTCCATCGTGTGCGGTCGACACGGGCATTCCGTAGCTGACGGGGATCCCGCGTCCGCCGGGACGCCCATTCTGAACTGTCGGTGAGAACGGCCGCGATTCCGGAACTTGCCGTTCTCATCGAACCCGCAGACGCTTGGTGGCGTCACTTCGTCGAATTCTCTTCGAGTGTCGCCAGCGTCGGTCCCGGTTTTCCGACCGGCAGCAGGCTCGGTCCGCTGCGCACGAAGATCTTCTTCGGATCCACCTTCGCGTCGAATACCAGACCGATGAAGCAGTTGCTCATCTCGTCCCAGTTCTGAAGACCCCAGCGGATTTCCTTCGACGGATCCGGGTTGAACCGGTTGGCCGCGGAGTTGTCAAAATGCGAGATGCCGATGAGGCGCGTGCCTTTGGGCAGATCAATCGGCTGTGTAAAGACGTATCCCAGCTGCCAGTTGAAGTCCCACTTCGATTTGAACAGCGTCTGCGACTCGCCGTTCGGCAAGATCGCGCGCATCTCGTAGTCCTTGCCGCGCAGGTGCATGTGCGGCTGCGCGTATACGAGCTTCAGGTCCGTGGTCGCCGTCACCTCGCTGACGACTTCGGCGTTCTTGTCGCCCGCGGAGATGACGAGGTTGCCTGCAGTCGGTCCGTATGACGTGAAGTAGCGGGTCGTGTGTGGCCCTTTCGCGAAGACGATGCCGACCTTCGTGCGATCGACCTGCGGCGTGCCGATGGCCGTGTAGTGGATCTCGAAGACCAGATCGGATCCCTTCGGGACGAATTTCGCCGAGTCGCCGAAGTCGAACGTCTGCGCGCCAAGACCGGGGTTGAACTTGCCGAGGATGTCGATGTTGTCCTCGCCGATCTTCGGCCGTACGCTCTGTGGATACGCGACGCCCGGGACAGCATCGGCCATCCATGCCGATCCGGGCGGCAGTACCCAGACCTCGCCGTGGTGCACGACCTTCGCGTTGCCCGGACGCATTTCCGCGGCGCGCACCCACACGTCCTCGGTGAAGTTCGCCTTCACGAGCATGTATTGGTATTCGATCGTCCCCGTCGCCTGCACCTGGAAGTCGGTGGGCATCTCGACGATGAGATCGGGCGTCAGGTTCCAGCCGTCGACGAAGGTGCCGGGAGCGGGTCTGTCGTTCGCGTCGCCTTCGAGCGCGCCGCCGTCCGCCCACGCCGCGAGTATCTCGCGCTCGGCAGGGGTCAGCCGGGCGGCGTTGGAGAACTTATGGTCGTACTGCGGCTCGACCGGCCACGGCGGCATCTTCTGTAAGAGCACCGCCGCCTTGATCGCGCGCGCCCACGGCCGCGCATCGGCGAACGTGAGGAGCGACATCGGCGCCACTTCGCCCGGCCGGTGGCACGTCTGACAATGTTTCTGCAGGATGGGCAGGACGTCTTTGTTGAACGTGGTGTCGGCCGTGGCGCTCGCCGGAATGGCCAGAGCGGCGAGAAGGATTACCGTCCGCAGGACGAATCTCATACACACCTCGCGGAAGCGGAGACGATTGTCACATACAATTACCCGGCTACGCGCGCTTCATTCATGAAACCTGTAGCGCTGCTCACCGTTCTTCTCGCCGCCGCGCCAGCCTTCGCGCAGGCACCGGATGGCGCCCAGATCTTCGCGGCAAGTTGTTCGACCTGTCATAACGGCGCTGCGGACTCGCGAGCTCCGACGATAGATGTGCTTCGCGCGCGGGCGGCGGAGGCGGTTATCGAAGCGCTCATGACCGGCGTCATGCGGCCCCAGGGCTCGAGGTTGAGCGGTCCGGAACGGCGCGCGGTCGCCGAGTTCGTCACAGGCAAGCACGTCGGCGGCGACGTCACGGGCGCCGACAAGGGGCGGTGCGCCGCTCCATCAGCGACGGGTCCGATCCGCGATTTTGCAAATGCTCCGCGTTGGACTGGATGGAGTCCGTCAGCCACGAACACGCGCTTTCAACCCTCAGATCAAGCTGGCCTTCAGGCGGCTGATGTTCCAAGACTCGCATTGAAGTGGTCGTTCGGATTCCCAGATGCGTCCGTCGCGTGGTCGCAACCGACCGTTGCGGACGGTCGCGTGTTCGTCGGAAGTCAGAACGGAACCGTGTACGCGCTCAGTGCAAACACCGGTTGCATTTACTGGACGTTCAGTGCGAGCGGGGGAGTGCGCACCGCCATTGCTGTGGCGCCGCCAAGCGGATCATTTCCGGCGCTCGTCTATTTTGGCGACACCGCCGCGAACGCCTATGCGCTCAACGCAAACACCGGTGCGGTTGTATGGGTTCGTAAGGTCGACGATCATCCGTTCGCCCGGATCACGGGAACACCCACGCTGCATGAAGGCCGGCTCTACGTGCCTGTGTCTTCGTATGAAGAAGCGCAGGGTGCCGACCCACAATATCCGTGCTGCACTTTCCGCGGAAGCGTCAGCGCGCTCGACGCGTCCTCCGGTCGCGTGATCTGGAAGACGTACATGATTCGCGACGCGCCGAAGCGCCGAGGGACGAGCACGGCAGGTGTGCCGCTCTGGGGGCCGGCGGGTTCCGGCATCTGGTCCGCTCCAACGATTGACAGCGCGCGGCGAGTCGTCTACGTCGGGACCGGTAATACGTACAGCGCTCCAGCGCAGTCGTCGAGTGACGCGGTCATTGCGCTCGATCTCGAGACCGGATCGATTCGCTGGACGAGACAGGTGACACCAAACGACGTGTACGTGACCAACTGCCGCGCCGGCAATCCGAACTGTCCAGAGGTCGCGGGCCCCGACGTCGATTTCGGCAGCCCACCGATGCTGACGCGCGTGAACGGACGCGACGTCATCGTCATCGGCCAGAAGTCCGGGGTTGGTTATGCAATGGACCCGGATCGTAAAGGCGCAGTCCTTTGGCAGTATCGTGCGGGTCGAGGTGGGACGCTTGGTGGCATGGAATGGGGAGGCGCGGTAGAAGGCGGACGAGCCTACTTTGCGGTCTCTGACATCCAGCAGCCGGAGCCGGGTGGCCTGCACGCCGTGAATATCGCCACGGGTCAGCGCGTATGGTACGCTCCGCCGCCAAGCCCGGTATGCGGCAGCGGGACCGGTTGCAATGCTGCACAGTCGGCGGCAATCACGATCATTCCCGGCGTGATCTTCTCGGGCTCAAACGACGGGGCGCTTCGAGCATATTCGGCAGCCGACGGGGCGATTCTGTGGCAGTACGACACGAACAAGGAATTCGGGTCCGTCAACGGAGTGCCAGCGAAGGGCGCGTCCCTGATTGGCCCCGGTCCGGTAGTTGCGGATGGCATGGTGTACATCAATTCGGGATACGGTGGGTTTGGCGGTCGACCGGGCAACGTGCTGCTCGCGTTCGGTCTGGAATCGACCCCATGAACCAGAAAGGATCTGTGATGCGTGCTTGCATGTTGTTCTTCACCGGTTTGCTCGTGGGCGTCGGCCTTCACACCGTTACGGCCCAGGGTCCGAACAACACTCCAAACAAGGGACTCGTCCAGGTGAATCACATCGGGATGAACGTGCCGAACCTCGATGAGGCGGTCACGTTCTACACCAAGACGATGGGCTTTCCGGAAGCGTTCCGCGTGAACGACGAGAAGGGCCAGGCGCGCCTCGTCTACGTGCAGGTCAGCAAGAACACGTTCTTTGAAATCCAGCCCGGTCCCGGACGTCCCGCCGCCATCAATCACGTGGGCATCCACGTCGAGAACATGAAAGAGGCGACCGCGATGTTCAAAGCGCGCGGCGTGAACATCGCCGAGATTCGGACCAGCGACACGAAGGCGATCCTGAACAACATCACCGACCCCAACGGACTCCGGATCGAGCTCGCCGAGCTGACGCCGGAGTCGATGCATCGCCAGGCGATGAATCGCTGGAAGTGAGCGTGCGCGGTCTGATTCCGCTGTGCGCAGCGGCCGTGCTGATCGCGCCGGCTGTCGCATCGGCCCAGGACGCGTGCGGCAATGTCGCTGCGCTGGCGAAATCGTTGCCGGGCACCACGATCGTGTCGTCAAAGGCGGTGCCGGCAAACGCGCAGGACCGCCTGCCCGCCTTCTGCGAAGTGCACGCGACGATCTCGCCAATGGCCGGCTCCCACATTGGCGCGATCTATCGTCTGCCGATGAACTGGAATGGGAAGGTGCTCGGCATCGGAGGCGGTGGGTTCGCGGGTAACCTGACGCTCAACGCGGCGGCCAACGGTCTCTCGCGTGGCTACGCGGTGATCCAGAACGACCTGGGGCACGAGAGCACCGGGTCGCTCGATCCGAAATTCACGATCAAAGCGCCGGGTGAACCGAACGTCGAGGCGATCATCGACTTCGGTCATCGCGCGACGCATGTCGCCACCGATGTCGGTAAGCGTCTCGTCTCGAGCTACTACGGCCGCGCGCCGCAACATGCGTACTGGCAGGGATGTTCCACCGGCGGGCGTCAGGGCCTCGCCGAAATTCAACGTTATCCCACCGACTACGACGGGGTGATCGCCGGCGCGCCCGTGTACACGCCGCTCGTCTACTCCAACGCGATCCTCAGGGTGCAGGCGTTTCACAAGAAGCCGGAAAGCAATCTCCTGCCCGAGCACGTTCCGCTCATCCAGAAGCACGTGCTCGCCGCATGCGATGCGAAGGACGGTGTCGCCGATGGCATCCTGACCGATCCGCGGTCATGTACGTGGGATCCCGGGGAGCTTGCCTGCAAGGCAACGGCGTCAGCCGACTGTCTGACGCAGGCGCAGATCGCGACCGTACGTCGCGTCTACTCGGGCGTGAAGACGAAAGACGGGCAGGTGGCGGCGATGCCGCTGATGCGCGGCGGCGAGAGTGATTGGGTCAACCGCATGATCGGGACGAAAGACCAGCCGCTGGGGCTCAACTCGGTGCTCGGCGCGCCGTTCATGTCCTACATCGTGAAGCACGATCCGTCGTACGACATCATGAGTTTCGATCCCGAGCGGGACATGAAGGCGCTCGCCAGCGGCCTGGCGGCAGACGTTCATCAGCAGAATCCCGACATCTCTATGTTCATCGGTCGCGGAGGCAAGCTTCTGCTCTGGCACGGGTTCAACGACCCGGGGCCAAGCCCGCTGTCGACGATCGAGTATTTCGATCGCGTGCGTGAGAAGGTGCCCGCGGCCAGGGAACGTGTGCGTTTGTTCCTTGCGCCCGGCGTGCTGCACTGCGGAGGAGGGGCTGGACCGGATCGATTCGATGCGCTGACCGCGATGGAGCGCTGGGTCGAGCAGGGAACGCCGCCGGCGTCGATGATTGCGACGAAAGCGAACTCGCCAATCTCGCGTCCGCTCTGTCCGTATCCGCAGATCGCGAAGTACAAAGGAACGGGTGAGACGAACGACGCGGCGAACTTCGCGTGCGCGGCGCCGTGACGTTGCGATCGCGGCGCGAATTCCTGAAGGCGACAACGGCGGGAACGTATGCGCTCATAGCGGCGCGACGCGCGCCGGCCCAGACGGCAGCGTCGATCCGCGTTCGAGGGATCAATCACGTCACGCTCGCGGTCTCGGACGTGAAGCGTTCGGTCGATTTCTACCAGGGTCTTTTCGGCATGCCGGTCATCTCCAGGCAGGGAAGTACGACGAACCTGCAGATCGGCGCCGGACCACACTTTCTCGGGGTAAGCGCGGCAGGCTCGAACGCGCCACGGCTTGACCATCTCGCCCTCGGCGTCGAGGATTTCAACGTCGAGCGCGTCAGCAGAATCCTTACGCAGTACGGAGTGACCCAGGTCGACGGCGCTGCGGCCACCGGTGCCGGAGGATTGAGCGGCGGTCCGAGGAAGATGCGCGTCCGGATGCGCGGCCCGGACGCCGGTGGCGCGCAGGGCGGGACGCCCGAGCTCTATGTCGGCGATCCGAATGGGTTCGTCATTCAGCTACAGGATCCGCGATACTGCGGCGGAGCCGGCGCGCTCGGCAACGTGTGCCCGGCGCCGGCGCCATCACCACGGCGCGGGCTGCTTGCGCTGCGCGGATGGAGCCACACCACCAACAGCGTGTCGGATCCCGCTGCGTCCCGCGCGTTCTGGCAGGACCTATTCGGTCTCAGGATTCAGGCGTATCAAGGGCCGACATTCCCGGTGTTCGGGTGGGGCAGCGTCGAGTTCCTGATGTTCACCACTGCGGCTGCAGGCCGCGGCGGATCGGGCCCCGCGCCCCGCGCCGCTCTCAATCATCTGTGCATGACGCTGGAGAACTTCCGCCCTGACACGGTCATCAAGGCGCTCGAGACATACGGAATCAAAGCACGGGGCGATGCTCAAGGGGCGCCCGGGCCACTCGTCCACTACATCAGCATGCGTAGGGAAGATCGCGGCGGGGCAAAGGAAGGCACGCCGGAACTGTACTTCACCGATCCAGACGGCCTGATCATTCAGCTGCAGGACGTGAGTTATTGCGGCGGATCGGGTGTGCTCGGCAACGTGTGCAGCTGAATCCCGCCTCCACTTCGGCACGCGTTCAATCGCACGTCCATTCGCGGCTCCAAGCTCGACGACGTGTAAAAACGCTGGCGTCGGCTTGTCGTCACAGTTTCGTGAGCGAAGATGCACCTTTCGATGCTCGACGGACTGCGCCGCGAAGCCGACGCCGCGTTTTTCCTTCTGACGCTTTCACGTCGCTCGCAGTCGCCGCTCATGAACGTGCGACCGAGCGCTTGATCGAGCGGATGCGGGTATGTCGGGCCGAGGCCGACTACGGAGCACGCCGTTGCCGAGAGATCGGAAAGCGCGCGAGCGAGGCTTCCGCGTCGACTTCCGTCAACGCGTTCGAGTTGCAGCGAATCAGCTCGGACAATTTGAGCCGTGCGACAGAAGCGGCAACGAGATAGCCGATAGTCGACGCGCCTACGTCAGAGTACCGAAGCGAGAGCGATTTCCCGGCGTGCGAAGTTGGAGGCCGAGCGCCCGATATGCCCGCGTCCGCTCTAGATCTGCTCCGCCTCTCAGGGGTAGTAGCCGAATGGCCGTTTCGCTTTTGCGTTCCATTCCGGTTGGACAGGAAGGAAGTTGTTGCGATTCGGCATTCGCACTTTCGGCAGGCTCGTCGCATCGAGGACGTCGGTTTCTTTGATGACGTCGTTGCGATAGAGCACATACGCGGTCACCGCGTAGACTTCGTCCGGCGTGAGCGAGCCAGGCCTCGTCTGCGGCATGGCGCGGTTGATGAAGTCCCACACCGTCGTCGCGTACGGCACGAGGCTGAACCCGATCTTCACGGGCTTCGCGTTGCCCAGCGGCACGAGCCCGCGATGCAGCGCGCTGCCGGTCGCGTTGGGGCCGTGACACGCGGCGCACTTCTGGGTATAGATCGCGGCGCCTTCCACGGCGGTTCCACGCCCTGGCGGCAGCTCCTTGCCGTCCGGCGAAATCGCGATGTCCCTGGCTTTGATCTCCTCAGAGCTTGGACTTCTTCCCAGCTGGTACGTCGGTCCCTGAGCCAGCGCCGTGACAGACGCGAGGATGGCGAGCGCGGCCGCGAGGAGTACGTAGGGCGGCTTCCGCCGCGCTACGGATGCCGTGCGCAGGCGGACCCGGCGTTTAGAACAACGCGTTCTGAATGAGTCCATCCCGAGTCACGCGCCACGGCTGAATGCCGTTGAAGTGATCGGCGTCGTAGAAGTATTCCGGGGCCACGCCGAGGTTCTTTGCCGCCTCGAGGATCGTCGGCTGCACCTCGCCCCGCTCGTCCGTGCAGCGTGACTGCAGCACGGCTTCTTCACCGTTCCACCGCCACGGAAAGCGGAACCGCGTGTGTGCGTACCGAAGCACCGGCTGCTGGAGCTCCGCCTCCTTGTACGTGCGGCCGCCGTCCGTCGATATCTCGACCTTGCGCACGGCACCACCACCGGTCCAGGCCAGACCGGTGATCTCACAAAACCCGTGGCCCGGCAGACGCTGCCCGCCGGAAGGTCGCGTGATGACCGACTTGGGACCCAACTGGAATCGGAACCACAAACCTTTGCCGTCAGGCCTCGTGTCGGCGTTGTTGCCCGACTCGTGCCACGCCATGTACGGGCGATCGACGACGTCGATGCGCGTCAGCCACTTCACGGATCGGATCGCTTCCCAGCCGGGGACGACGAGTCGCAGCGGATAGCCCTGGTGAGGACGCACCGGCTCGCCGTTCTGCGCATACGCGACCAGCGTGTCGTCCATCGCCTTGGGCAGCGGAATGCTCATCGTGTACTTGTTGTTCTCGTTTCCCTCGGCCACGATCCAGCTTGCTTCCTTCTTGACGCCGCACTCCTTGAGCAGCACCGACAGCAGGACCCCTGTCCATTCGCTGCAGCTGGTTCGTCCATGGATCAACTGAACGGACTCGCCGTTGGCACCACGTAACGGGCGGCTGTTGGCATTGCACTCGAGGAAATGGATGCGCGATACGGCCGGCAGTCGCTTCAACTCGTCGAGCGTGAACTCGAGCGGACGATCCACCATGCCGTGCAGCAACAGGCGATGCTGCTTCGGATCGAGATCGGGGATGCCCTTGACGTGATCCATCAGAAAGTGAAGACCGGAAGGCGTGATGATCCCGTCCAGATCCTGAAGCGGCGTCATCAACGCGGTGTCGGCGAGCGCGGTGCCCGCACCCGGTGCCCTGCGGATCGTGTTGTCGAACGGGGAAGGTTGCCCGTACGCGAGGAGATCCTTCGGAGCCGCCTGAGGCGGGGCGGCTGTCTGGCCGCGGAGCGAGCGGACGCCGGCCATGACCAGACCGGCCAGGCCGACGCCGCCCGTCAGGAATTGTCTGCGTCTCGAAGGGGAATGCGAACCCATTCAGTTCGTGGCGGTCCTCGACGGCGCCACCATGGTGAAGTTCCGCTTCGGGACCTGGCCGACCTTGATCTTCGCCACTTCCTTCAACGAAGGAATGTCGACCACCAGCGTCTGGTTGCCAACCGGGTCCGCGACATACGCTCGCTTGCCGTCTGGCGTGAGCGTTACCCAGGCCGCGCCCTTCCCGCTCAGATCGGCTTTTCCGATGACCTTCAAATCGGGAAGTGAGTACGCGTAGAGCGCGTTGTTCAATCGGCTGCAGACGACGAGCGTCTTTTGATCCGCGGTGACCGCCATACCGTGCGATTCAGAGGAGCCCGAGATCAGCGGGATTCTGCCGGCGGCCAGCTTCGGTAGCGTGATGCGCGTCACTTCCTTGCGTCCCTGGAAATCGACGACCACGAACCCGTTGAAGTCGCCGATCTGCACGAACAGCTGATTCGTCGAGCCATCGGGGTTCTTCGACATCGCCATCGGACGGATGCCCTCGCCAAGCTTGATGTTCCACGCCGGTACGTCGGCCTTCGCATCGAGGACGCTCACGTGTCCTTCGCCACCAGCCTCGCCGGCGACGACGAACTTGCCGTCGGGCGTGACGTAGAGATTGTGGACGGGCCCTTCTGTCCGGATGCTCTTCACCTTGGTGAGCGATGCGGTGTCGATCACATCCGCCACACCAGGGTTGCTGCCGACCGCCTGTCTGATCCCCACATATACCTTCCGCCCGTCAGGAGTGATGGAGATGTTGTTCGGACGGCCCGATAGCGGAATCTTCTTGATCACCTTCTTTGTCGCCATTTCGGCAACGTCGAGCGTTTCGTCGGCCTCGTTGCTGACGTAGACGCGAGTTCCATCCGGCGACGCGGAGACGCCGTGGGCCGCTTCGATGCCGGTGATCTCTCCCACGACCGAGTTGGTGGCGGGGTCGATGATGTGCACTCTGTCGCCAGCCGCATTGCTCTGGAGGATGCGAACCTGGTTCTGGGCCATCAACGGCACCGACAGCGAAATGATCGCCAGACCCGTCAGACAGCGCCGAACGTAGTGAATAGTCATCGTCAGGTCCTCACAAAAAACGAGTGAAGGTCACTCCGCACCGCCGCCGCAGGCGCCGGTCAACTCGACGAGTTTCTCGTTGGCTTTCCGTCCGCACACCCAATTGGCGAGCGTCTGCCATTCCGGGTCGAGGAACGAATTCCAGTGCTTTCCTCCGCTGTGGTAGAAGTCACCGCCTCCGTCGGACAGCAGCGGGTGCAGGAGGAGTTTGCTCGTCACCAGGTCACGAGGGATCACGCGAGCCGCCACGGCCTGGAAGTTCCGTCGGGATTGTTCCTCGTTCCAGCTCGCGGCGCCGGGTGCGAGTGCGGCGAGGCGCATCGGCGTCCCCTTGCTGTGACAGGACACACAGCGGGTGTGCCCTTCGCGCTTCGCCAGAAAGATCGGCTGAACCTTCGTCTTGAAGTAGTCGTAGTCCAGGGCCGATGCCGCTGTAGGACCGGGCGTCTGCGCGCTCGGTACAGCGGAGGCCGGGTATTGGGTCAGCAACGCAGCCAGAAGCGGAACGAACAGGGCGACGCGCATCATGCACCTCCCCATCTAACAGGCTGACGGATGTGAGGCCGGCAGCATATAGGGATTACGCGTCAAGAATCAATTCAATTAAGGCCGGTCGAACGCGAGAGCTTAAAATGCCGAGGTCAACGCATGGGCATGAGCCCCGATCGATGGGCGAGGGTCGAACGGCTCTATCACGAGGCACTCGTACGCCCGCTTGATCGGCGCGCGGCGTTCCTCGCGGAAGCCTGTGCGGGCGACGAGGACCTGCAACGGGAGGTGGAGTCGCTCCTGGATCAACCTGACTCGTTCGTAGGATTTCTCGACCGCCCCGCGGTGGCGGCGGCAGCGCACATGGACAATGCGCCCGGAACGGCCACGATGACGGGCCGCCGCATCGGCGCGTATCAGGTACTGGCGCCCCTGGGGGCGGGCGGGATGGGTGAGGTCTATCGTGCCCACGACACGCGGCTGGGACGCGATGTCGCGATCAAGATCCTGCCCTCGGCGTTCACTTCAAATCCTGATCGTCTCGCGCGCTTCGAGCGCGAGGCCCGAATGCTGGCGTCGCTCAACCATCCCCACATCGGCGCTATCTATGGCGTCGAGGAGCAGTCCGGCGACGGCGGCTCTCACGTCGCTGCCCTCATCCTCGAACTGATCGAAGGACAGACGATGGCAGAGCGTCTCGCGCGCGGGCCGCTGCCGGTCGCTGAAGTGTTGACATTCGCACGGCAGATCGCCGACGCGCTCGACGCTGCGCACGAGAAGGGCATCGTCCATCGCGATCTCAAGCCGGCGAACATCAAGATCACGGCCGATGGCGCCGTAAAGGTGCTCGACTTCGGTCTGGCGAAGCTGGACGCTCACGGTGCCTTCGACGCGGGGACGTTGTCACAGTCGCCCACAGTGACGATCGATCGCACGCAGGAAGGAGTCATCGTCGGAACGGCTGGCTATATGAGTCCGGAGCAGGCGCGCGGCATGCCCGTGGACAAGCGCACGGACGTCTGGGCGTTCGGTTGCGTGCTCTACGAGATGCTGACCGGGCGGCTGGCGTTCGCCGGCGAGACGGTCTCCGACGCCATCGCAGCCGTTCTTGGCCGCGAACCCGACTGGAACGCGCTCCCGCCCGCAACGCCCCCGGTGCTACGTCGGCTGTTGCAACGGTGCCTAGTCAAGGATCCGAGGCGCCGCCTGCGTGACATCGGCGATGCGCGCGTCGAGCTCGAGGATACGCTCGCGGCGCTTTCAGCGTCGCTGACTTCGGCCAGCGCTGGCGACGCTTCACACCGCCGAGCCATCGCTTGGTACGCGGCCACGACAGCTGTTCTCTCGGCGCTGATTGCAACTGTTGCGGTCTGGAATTTGAAGCCCGTTCCGGCAACCTCTCCCCAGCCCGAAGCGCGCTTGACACTGCCGCTCCCTGAAGGCATCCGGCTGCCACTCGGGAGTTTCGGTTCCGTGATTGCTGTTTCGCCCGACGGGAATCACGTTGCGTTCGTGGGCGAGTCTGGGAAAACAGATCGGCTCTACCTGCGGACTCTCAAGAATGCGGACACGAAGATGCTGCCCGACACCGAGGGCGCCATGCACCCGTTCTTCTCGCCGGACAGCCGGTGGCTTGCATTCGTTGCCGGCGGCAAGCTCCAGAAAGTTCCCACCACCGGCGGCGTTCCGGTAGTTCTCTGTGATGTCAACGATTCGCGTGGCGGGTTCTGGAGCGAGAACGGCACGATCGTCTTTTCCCCGAAGGCGCGCGGTGCCGGCATCTTTCAAGTCTCAGCCGACGGAGGCGCTCCGAAAGAGATCACCACGTTGGACACCTCCAGAGGAGAAACAAGCCACCGGTTACCTGAGTTGTTGCCCGGGGGCGAAACGATTCTCTTTGCCGCGTACGGCGCGACCTTTCAGGACGTGGCGATCGTGGCGCAATCTCTCAAGACCGGCGAGCGTCATGTCCTGATCGAAGGGGCCAGCCTGCCGCGTTACGTTTCCACGGGCCACCTGCTCTACGTGCAGCCGAAGCGGCCGGGTACGATCATGGCCGTCGCGTTCGATCCCGAGACCCGGAGGCTCATGGGACCGCCGGTGCCGGTCGTTGAAGGGGTTCTCTCCGAGAGAGGTGATTACGCGCACTGGAGCATTGCCCGGTCGGGAATGCTGGTGTACGCGCCAGGGGGCTTTCAGGAGCCCCAAAACAATTTGGTTTACGTCGATCGGAAGGGAGTCGCCACGCCCGTCGGCACTCCTCCGGGTCGGCCCTACTCGTTCCCTCGGCTGTCACCGGATGGCCGTCGACTCGTGGTCACGCTCCAGGGGATTCAAGACGCCTTGTGGATGTATGAACGGGCGACTAACACATTCAACCGTCTGACTTTTGCGGGAAACAATGACTGGTCTACGTGGACCCCCGACGGAAAGAGAGTCGCATACGCGTCCGTTCGGGCCGAACCCTGGCGCCTGTTCTGGAAATCTGCTGATGGAAGTGGAAACGAGGAACCGCTCCTCGCCACGAAAAGTGGCGCTCAGCAACCCTATTCATGGTCACCAGACGGGAAGGTTCTCGTTTATTCAGATGGCACGCCCGGGGCCGGCCAGGACATCTGGGCACTCCGAGTCGATGGCGACCGCCAGCCCACGCCCATCTTGCGGACGCCCGCGTCGGAGGTGGACGCTCGCCTCTCTCCGGATGGTCGCTGGCTCGCATATGTCTCCGACGAGTCGGGACGCTATGAGGTTTACGTACAGTCGTTTTCAAGCGCCGGTGGCAAGTGGCAGATTTCCACCATTGGCGGCAGGGAACCGGTGTGGGCGCACAATGGCCGGGAACTCTTCTATCGCAATGAGGGCCAGATGATGGCGGTAGAGGTCGCCACGGAACGTACGTTCCAGGCGGCCACTCCCCGGCTCATTTTCCAAGGGCCATACGAGGCCACCACCACTATCTCACCGGACTACGATGTGACCCCCGACGACCAGCGCTTTGTGATGGTTCAACGATTACAGCAGCAGTCGGCAACCACGAATTTCAACGTCGTGTTGAATTGGTCCCAGGAGCTGAAGCGACTCGTGCCAGCGAATTGACGGCGGGTCGGTCAGCTCCGCGGTGTTGACAGCCCCTTGTAGATGAACTTCTGGACTCGATAGCCCTGCGACTCGCCGGTCACGATGTTCCCCTTCGGGTCGACGCCGAGACTGTGCAGGTGGAAGAACTCTCCAGCTTTGCGGCCGGGCCTTCCGATCTGCCCGATTTCTTCCAGCGTCCGACGATCGAGAATCGCAATGCGCTCGTTGGAGCCGTCCGCGACGTACAGGAAGCGCTGCTGCGGATCGGCCGACAGCCCGACGCCGAATGCGCTGCCGGTTCCGTCGGACTCGCGCTTCACAAATCCTTCCTTCAGAAACATGCCGTCGATCGTGAACGTTTGAATCCGGTTGTTGGCGCGGTCCGCCACGTAGACGATACCGTCGTTGGAGATCGCCACGCCGTGCGGCGTGTTGAACTGTTGCGAGGGCTGGCCCGTGGACTGGCGCGAGTTCGGCGCCTTGTCATCCGGTTGTCTGCCGTAGGCGCCCCAGTGGCGTTTGTACGCGCCGCTCTCCGCGTCGAACACGACGATGCGTCGATTGCCGTAGCCGTCGGCAACAAACACCTCGTTCGTCTTCGGATACACGACGACTGCCGCCGGCCGACTCAGGTGTTCTGTGTTGTTGCTGTCAACGGCGACGCCGCCCTTGCCAATCTGCAACAGGAACTTTCCGTCTTTGGTGAACTTGAGGATCTGCCCATCGCCCGTGCCGTTGCCCGTGAGCCACACGTTGTCTTTGTAGTCGACCGTGATGCCGTGTTCGCCGCTTCCCGGACGGCCGTCGCCATTGGTCCGGTGCTCCTTCGTGCACGAGGCGCATTCCGCGAACGCCGAAAAGAGACCGCCGCGATTGAACCACTCGTAGCGTCCGTCGTTGGTAGGCCCACCCCATCCCTGGACGTACTTGCCCGTCTCGCTGAATTCCATGACGGGCGGACCAGGTACGTATCCGTTCTCGGTCGCGTTGCCTTCTTCGAGCGTGTGGGGTCGGTGAAACACCCAGACATTGCCATGCGAGTCGGCGGTCGCGCCACCGACGCCGCCCAGCAGCATCTGCTCGGGCATCGTCGGAAAACGGGAATCGACCTCGAAGATCGGCAGGACCGCTTTCGAACCGGGTTTCTGCTCCTGCGCAGCCGCGCGCTCGTCTGCGCGCCGCCCGGCAAGACTGATCAACATCGCCAGACACACCAACGCGACGCCGGAGACGAGCGGCTTTCGCATGCTTGACCCTCCAGACGGGGTGAATCCTACAGCTGTCGCGGGGGTTTGAGATACCATCTCGCCGAAAGGTGGTTCACGTGGCTCGAGCGATTTCGCGTCGTACGGCGTTGCTCGGGTTCCCGGTTCTGGCAGCGACGCTGGCAGCGAAGACGGCGCGTGCCCAGAGCTCGCCGGTTCGCAAGGTCGAATCAGACTCCAAGGAAGATCTCTTCTACAGGGAAGACTGGCTGGGTGAACCCTGGCGCACGCCGGAACCAGTCGTTCTGATCCATGGCAACGACGAGTCGAGCGTCGAGTGGTACGCGTGGGTGCCGCGAATGGCGCAGGAGTACCGCCTCATTCGGCCCGATCTGCCAGGTCTCGGCCATTCGAACATTCCGCCCGGCTTTCAGTATTCACTCGCAAACCTCGCCAGGTTCGTCACGCAGGTGATGGACAAGGCCGGTGTCGAATCAGCGCACATCATCGGCGCGAAAACAGGTGGGAGCGTCGCGATGCGATTGGCGGCCGATTATCCGCGGCGCACGCGGACGCTGGTCGTGGTCGGCGGCCCGGCGAAGCCGTTGGCTATTGCGAACCCCTCACCGATTCCACAGCGGGACAGGCTGGGTTCGAACGCGCCGCGGGAGATGGTCGAATACTGGAACACGCTCTTCAGCAAGCCGGATCGAGAGGGGGTGAAAGGTCTCGGCGAGGCGTTGTCGAAATTTGATCTCGCCAAAGAGGGCGTCCTGCAGCGCGTCAGCGCGCCCACGCTCGTCATCACCGCGGACCGCAGCAAAATGCATTCGGTAGAGGAAGCTCGGGCCTACCAGGTGCAGATTCCGAACTCGAGGCTCGTCGTCATTCGAAGCGACGCATACCACATCGCCGCTGCCAATGCAGACGAGTGTGTCAGTCATACCCTCGCGTTTCTCAAGGAGCAGAAGCAGGGTCATTAACGCGACGCCGAGGAGGCGTGTCATGCGAACCAACCTGTGGCTCACGTCCGTTGCCGTTGTCACGATCCTCGTCATGTATGCGGGATCGCATTCGTCATCACCGGTGCGGGCACAGGCGGGCGTCGCGCTCACCGGGCTCGTCATTTCAGAAGAAGAAGACCGCATGGAAGGCGTGGTGGTCACCGCGCACAGAGAAGGATCTCCAATCTCGATCTCGGTGGTGACCGACGAGATGGGGCGTTTCAATTTCCCGGCATCGAGACTCCCGGACGGCGACTACCTCTTGAGGATCCGCGCAGTCGGGTACGAATTGGTCGGGCCGAGGGGCATCGATGTCAGAAGCGGAGTCACCTCGAACGCCATTATCAAACTGAAAGAGACGAAGGATCTCGCGGCGCAGCTCACCAACGCCGAGTGGCTGGCCAGCATGCCTGGCTCCGACGAGCAGAAGAAGTTCCTGCTCTCCTGCAACAGCTGCCATTCTTATCAGCCGATCGTCAATTCCACTCACGACGCCAACGAGTTCCTGCAGGTCTTCGACAGGATGTCCGGGTATTTTCCGGGCAGCACGCTCGCGCACCCGCAACGGCTCGTCGGCACCGCGCGCCGCAACCTCGGTGGCGGCGCGGGCAACGCCATGGGGGCCGCCACGATGAGCGCGGATCCGCGCTCGAAGGCCGCCGCTGAATGGCTTGCGACGGTCAACCGCAGCAGAGGCTCCCTGCACACCTATCCGTTCAAGACGCTGCCGCGGCCGACGGGCCGTGGCACGCGCGTGATCGTCACTGAATACGATCTCCCGCGGAAGTCGATCGAGCCGCATGATGTCATCCTCGATCGCGACGGGATGGTGTGGTACTCGGATTTCGGCGCCATGTTCCTCGGCAGGATGGATCCGAAAACGGGGAAGGTCACCGAATATCCGATCCCGGTGATCAAGGAGGGATTCCCGCTCGGGACGCTTGACCTCGAAGCAGACCGCGACGGGAATCTCTGGGTCGGTCTCATGTACCAGGGCGGCGTCGCGAAACTCGATCGCAAAACGGGGCAGGTCCAGACATGGTCGGTGCCGAAGGAATGGCAGACCGACGCGACGCAGCAGTCGTTCGCGTCGCCGACCTTCTCGCACGTGGACGGCAAGGTCTGGGTGAAGAACTCGGATCGCGCGCAGATCCTGAGGCTGGATCCGGCGACCAACGCGTGGGAGAACTTCGGCACGTTCACCGATCCGCAGACCAAACGATCGATCGGCTCGTACGGCATCAATGCCGACCACAACAACAATCTCTACATGCTCGACTTCAACGGTGAAAGCATCGGCATGCTCAACGGCGCCTCGAAAAAGCTGGATCTCGTTCGCACCTCGATTTCGAATTCGCGGCCGCGGAGGGGAAGCGTCGATGCACAGAATCGTTTGTGGTTCGCGGAGTACGACGGCGATGCCATCGGGATGCTCGACCCGAAGACGAAGCAGATCAAAGAATGGCCGGTGCCGACGCGGTGGTCGAATCCGTACGACGTCGTGATCGACAAGAACAGCGAAGCGTGGACCGGCTCGATGATGTCCGATCGTATCCTCCGCCTTGATACCAAGACTGGCGGGTTCACGGAATACCTGCTTCCGAACCCGACGAACATCCGACGCGTGTGGGTGGACAACTCGACGAACCCGGTGACGTTCTGGGTCGGCAGCAATCACGGCGCGTCGATCGTCAAAGTCGAACCGCTGGACTGAATTGACACCCGAACGCTGGCGACGGATAGAGCAGATCTACCACGCGGTCCTGGCACAGGACGTGAGTCAGCGCTCCGCTTTCCTGATTGAGGCGTGCGCGGGAGACCTTGAACTGCACCGCGAGGTCGAGTCGCTCCTCGAACAGCGAGGGTCAATGCACGGTCCTCTTGATGTCCCCGCAGTTGCGATCGCGGCGCAGCTGACGAGCGATCCAGCCCAGCCGATATTGACCGGCCGACGCATTGGCGCCTATCAACTCGACACTCTACTGGGCGCGGGTGGAATGGGCGAAGTGTATCGAGCGCGGGATTCGAAGCTCGGTCGCGACGTCGCGATCAAGATCCTGCCGCCGAGGTTCACCGCCAATCCGGAGCGTCTGGCGCGATTCGAGCGCGAAGCACGGGTGTTGGCCGCCTTGAATCACCCGAACGTCGCGGCAATCTACGGGTTCGAGGAGAGCGACGGCATCCGCGCGCTCGTTCTCGAACTGGTCGAGGGCGAAACGCTCGCCGAAAGGATTCAGCGAGGCCCACTTTCGATCAAGGACGCGTTGACGATCGCGCGGCAGCTCGTTGATGCACTCGACGCCGCACACGAGAGAGGGATCGTCCACCGGGATCTCAAACCGGCCAATATCAAGATCGCGCCGGATGGTGCCGTGAAGGTGCTCGACTTCGGGTTGGCGAAGGCCGTGCTGGCCGAGGGTGCGACCTCGGACCTCTCACGATCACCAACGATCACGGTCGACAGAACGCAGAACGGCGTCGTCTTGGGCACGGCGGCCTACATGAGCCCCGAGCAGGCGCGCGGCCAGGCAGTCGACAAGCGCACGGACATCTGGGCGTTTGGCTGCGTGGTCTACGAGATGGTGACCGGAAATGTCGCGTTTCCGGGCGCGACGATTTCGGACACGATTGCGGCGATTCTCGAACGAGATCCCGACTGGACCGCGCTGCCTGCGGCGACCCCGGAGCCGGTTCGCCGTCTACTGCACCGTTGCCTTGAAAAAGACCCCAAGCGCAGACTGCGTGACATCGCCGACGCGAGCTCCATCGTCACCGAGGAAGTGCCGGCAGCGCCTATGGTGCCTTCCAACCGGCGCTCAACGAAGGCGGTCTGGGTGTTGGCGGCCATATCGGCGGCGGTGCTCGCAGGATTTCTGCTGCTGCGGCCTGATCAAAACGAATCCCGCGTGGAACCGATTAAGTTCACCTTCGAGCCACCGGAGAACGCCACGCTCCTTCGAGAGGGGCTCGAAACCGCCGTATCGCCCGACGGCACACGGGTCGCGTTCGTCGCGCAAGGGAACTCGGGACCCACCTCCATCTGGATACGGTCCATGAGCTCGCAGGAGTCGCAGCGAATTGAGGGGACCGACAATGCCATTGGGCCCTTCTGGTCACCCGACGGGCAATTTCTTGGGTTCTTCGCACAAGGCAAGTTGAAGAAGGTCGCCGTAGACGGAGGCCCGCCCCAGAATATTTGTACGACGACCCCAGGCCTGGGCGCCACGTGGAGCCAGACGGGAGAGATCGTGTTCAATCCGATCAACCGGGCTCCGTTGATGCGCGTTTCAGCGTCGGGAGGCACGCCGCAACAACTCACGACGCTCGACGCAGGCCGGCATGAAAACTCTCATCGCTGGCCGAGCTTCCTGCCAGACGGACGTCACTTTCTGTTCACCGCACGAAGCAACGAGCAGGAGAACACCGCGGTGTACGTCGGATCGCTGGATTCTCCGGAGACCACTCGTCTGCTCACCGAACAGACCAATGCGGTGTATGCCTCCCCAGGCTACCTTCTGTTCGGCAGGCAGGGAACGTTGATGGCGCAGCGATTCGATGCTGACAAGATTCAGTTGTCGGGAGAGGCTTTCCCGGTCGCCGGCAACATCGACCAGGAAACGCCGAGTGCCAACGCATTTTTCTCCGTTTCTAAAAACGGGCGCGTGATCGCGTTTCACGAAGCCAGTCGCTCGCTGGACGAACTGACATGGTTCGACAGGGAGGGAAAAGCGCAGGGCACGATTAGTTCCAAGGGACTGTACGGCTGGCCGCGCCTTTCGCCCGACGGCCGGCGACTCGCGGTGTGGATGCCCGATTCGGAAAGCGGCAACCGCGATATCTGGCTCGTCGATGTGGGCAACGGGACACGTACTCGATTCACGTCCAATCCCGCGAACGATTGGTATCCGGAATGGTCCTCCGACGGCGCGTACGTGACATTTGCTTCCGATCGCACGCCCAGAGCCAGCACCTATCGCAAGGCGGTCGGCGGAGACCGCGACGAAGAACTGCTGGTTGCACCGGATGGAGCACCGGTAAGTCGGTGGAGAACTTATCCCTTTGTCGAAGGCATAGCCGCCAGTTATTCCCAGTTTGGCAGATGGGTCGCCTATCAGTCCCTCAAATCAGGAACACGAGAGATCTACGTGCGGTCCCTGGAGGAGCCAGCGGAGCACCGCATTTCGACGATGGGGGGCGCGTATCCGCGCTGGCGGGGAGACGGGAAGGAACTGTTTTACGAAACACCTGACAACGGAATGATGGCGGTCGCCACGAGCCTTGGTGAATCTTTCACTGCGGCCACGCCGAAATTGCTCTTCCACATGTGCAGTGCCCGGCGGAGTGACAGCCAATATCCCGATTACGAGGTCACGCCGGATGGCAACCGGTTTCTGTTTTCGTGTCAGGCGCAGGAGAACAAGAAGCGCTCGATCACCGTTGCGATCCAGTGGCTCGACATGGTGAAAGATCCGCGACGATCAAATTGATCGATAAGGGGGCAGGAGGCAGGCGATGCATAAAAGGCACTTCGGCATCCTGGCGACGTTCGGCGCACTCGCCGTAATGGTCCTGGTGAACTCGTCGGTCCCGCTTGCGCAGGCGCCCCAAGCGCCTCCGGCGTCGCTTGCCACTCCGCTTCCAGTGATCGCACCGTCGATCCCGCCGGCCTCTGTCGTCAACCTGGCGACGCCGGAAGGGATGACGACGTTCAACGCGCGATGGAAGAACATGGACGTCAAGATCGTCGAAGCGCCGGCGATGCCAAATGCCGGGGCGGCGTGGAAGATGTCCTACGACATCACGCCAAAGGCGGGCGACGCGACCTTCGATGATTCGTCATGGCCGACGATCGAGCCCAAGGGGTTGCTCGAACGACGTGGCGGCGGCCATCTGTTCATGACGTGGTTTCGCACCAACCTCACGGTTCCCGCCAAGATTGGGGAGTTCGATACGAACGGGGCGATGGCGGTGCTGACCTTCACCATCGACGACTACGCTGAAGCGTGGGTCAATGGTCAGATGCCGCGACGCGTCGGCAGGCCGAGTCCCGCAACGATTCAAGGCTTCAACATGCCGAATCGAGTCGTGCTCGCCGAACAGGTCAAGGCTGGCGACAAATTCCAGATTGCGATCCTCGGTATCAACGGGCCGATCTCACTCGCCCCCCCGAATCCGGTCTTCTTCCGCGAAGCGAAGGTAGAATTTTTCCGTTAAAAAAAGCCTATGACACACCTTACTGATCGTCATGTCCGTCGCAGCGTCACGCTCCTCGCCCTGTTCGGGATGCTCGCACTCCCTGGCGTGCTGTCCCGCGAGCTCGTTGCCCAGAGCAATCAGGATCGCTGGGAACCGGCGATCAAGAAGTTCGAGGACGGGGACAAGCTCTCTCCCCCTCCGCAGAACGCCATCGTCTTCATCGGTGCCTCGAGCATCGTCCGATGGAATCTGAAGGAATCATTTCCGGAGCTTGGGGCGCAGGCGATCAACCGCGGATTCGGCGGCTCGCTCGCGGCCGACTCGACGCGCTATGCGGACCGCATCGTGATTCCGTACAAACCGCGGATGGTCGTGTTCTACGCGGGCGACAACGACGTGGAGGCCAATCACACGCCGCAACAGATTGCGGACGACTTTGTCGCATTCGAGCGCAAGGTGCACGCGGCGCTTCCCCAGACGCAGATCGTGTTCATCTCAATCAAGCCGAGCATTCGCAGGTTTCGCTGGATCGAGCAGATCAAAGGCGCGAACGCGCTGGTCAAGCAGTATTGCGCCACCCATCCGAACTTGACCTTCGTCGACATCGTGCCTCAGATGCTCGGACCGGACGGGAAGCCGAGGAAGGAACTGCTCGTCGAAGACGGGCTGCACATGACGCCGGCCGGGTACAAGGTCTGGAACGATGCGTTGAGACCGATCCTTCAGGCGAGCCGAGCGAGCCACTAGGCGGCGTCGAGAAACGCGGCCTTCAACGTCGCCCACCGCTCAATACACCACCTGTTGGCTCCGACTGCCGAGGACCGGCCAGCGCATGATCAACAGCCTGCGCCAGCTGTCCTTCGAGACGTTAGAAGTACGCGAGCGACGAACCACAGTGAGCCTTCAACGGTCAAAATATGAGGCTCTATGCGAACACCGGATAGCGTTCCAGTTCTCGCCCACCTCTTCTCTGAACTCATCAACGGCGCAGTCGCCGATGGCGGAGCGTTCATTCTCAATTCAGGGGACGTGGGACTCTTGCGATCGCTTGACAAGATATCGCCGGCCGAAGCGTCGCGGTCGGTCAACGATGGGGCAACGATAGCGGCGCACGCACAGCACGTCCGTTACGGACTTTCGCTCATGAACGAATGGGCAACCGAAGGTGGCGATCCCTTCGCGAATGCGAAATGGGATGAGGCCTGGAAAACGAACGTCGTCAACGCCGCGGAATGGGATGAGATCCGCAGCGGCCTCCGGGACGAAGCGCATGATTGGTTGCGCGCGTTGAAATCGCCGCGCAACGTCTCCGAAAAGGAACTTACCGGGATGGCCTCAAGCGTGGCCCACCTTGCCTATCACTTCGGCGCCATCAGGCAAATCAACAAGGCCGCGCGAGGACCGAAGGAAGGTACCTTTTGAACGTCGTCGAATCAGGTAAATCCCAAATCCCAAACCCCAACGGCGATTGGGATTTGGGATTTGGATCTTGGGTTTTGGGATTTGTATCTAAAAGTCGATCTCCAGGCTGAGCCTCGCGTACCGTGCAGGCTGCAGGGCGGTCGGAGCCAGCCACGGGCCACCGGGCACGAACGTCTGGTTGTAGGCCGTGACGACGTCCACGTTCATCAGGTTGTAGATGTCGACCCCGAACTGAGTCCGCATTCCGGCTAATCGGAGGATCTTCGCAACGCGGAAATCGACGTTGTTGCGTCGATCTGCAAACATCGTGTACGGCGGGATCAGATTCACCGTGGCAACAGCGGCTCCTGTGAGAGCCCGCCCGAGCGGCTGCGGTCCCGCGGCAATCCAGGCATTGTCTGCCACGAAGTTTGCCTCGAGGTACTCGCCTGGCACGCTTAACCACGTCGCGGCCAGCTGAACGTCCCATCGCGGAATCGTGTACGTGGCGAGTCCCCGGATGTCAGTTCGGTACGGTTCGACGTAGCGACAATAGGGATTCGTCACCGAGAGCGAACCCCGTTGCGTCGTCACCAGAACGTTGGCCGTGACCGAGCTGTTCGCGGCTCCCGTCGGGCCACTGCCTAGTTCTGGCAGCTTCGCGCGCACGGCGCACCCGTCGGCGAGCTTGCGCCCGGTGCCTGCCCCGCCCTGCACCGTCAGCCCCCATTTCAACCGAGCCGCGACGGAGTAATCGAAGCCTTGCCAGTTCTCCTTCTGATCACCGAAGTTTGTAGAGGACTGCGCGAGCTCGTCCACGAGACCGACCTTGTTTGGTACGAGGTTGTACAGGCCACCGATCGTGTAGCCGCCGCCGCCAGGCAGCCGCGGATCGAGAGGCGCCTTGATGCTGAATGGAGTGTAGTCCTCGAAGCTGGTCGCCCGGTTGTCCACGACGTACCAGTTGCCCCAGGAATTCCGGTGGAAGCCCGCGGTCACGGAGAGACCAGACATGACTTCGTGCTGCACCGACATGCCGAGGCTCCAGTTGTGCGGCCGCGTGTCCCAGCCGCCAACGTAGCCCGGATCGAAGGTGCGGCTGAACACCTGCCGCCCCAGGTTCTGATTGTCCATCCGCTGGCATTCACCATTCGCCGCAGGGTTCATCAGATCGCAATCCGGCAC
>Ga0070669_100000473_pt1 | contig 30554 bp, 31 predicted proteins | sample KBSS53metaG_FD_64680 | JGI IMG/M metagenome (GOLD analysis project Ga0070669, IMG submission 64680) | Switchgrass rhizosphere microbial communities from Kellogg Biological Station, Michigan, USA - KBS S5-3 metaG | ecosystem: Host-associated > Plants > Roots > Rhizosphere > Soil ...
GGATCGAACATCGTGCGTATCCGGCCGTTTGCGGTGTCGATCGCGACGACCTTGCGCGGCGTCGTGCTGTCCTCGTGGGTACAGATCAGTTCGGCTCCAGCGATGACGCAGCCGTGAAGGACCGCCGTGGTGCGCAGCACGGTTTCGGTGCGGTCACTCTCTGGCCGCCAGCGATAGAGTGCCATGGTTTCCTTGGCCCATCCCTCGCGACGCAGGATCAGCACCGATGCACCGTGCCACCACAGCGCGACAATCCCGCCGGCACAGGCCTCGGCGCCGCAACGGCGAATGCTGCCTCGATGCGCGACGACAAGCTGGGCCGGGGTCAGCGGCGACGTGCTGGAACGTTCGAGAAAGGCCCTGCGGCCGTCATCACCGACGGCTTGCGGATCGACCGGAATGTCAGGCGGCGCAGCCCGCTCTACGGCCGATCGTTCTGCAGCGTCGGTCGGCATGACCATGCCGGACTGCATATCGACAGCTTGGGTGTCCAACTCCGGACTGGCCGCGACAAGTGGTCGCGCGGAAATCTCCGGCGAAACGCGGCGGTCGTACAGCCATCCCGATTGGCCCTCACGATCGAGCGCAGCCTGCACGGCCGTCGCGTCCTTGCGCGTTCCGTAAAGCAGGCGGCGTCCGTCCGGACTCCACGCCACGGCTTCGACATCGACGGCCGATTGCGTGACCGCGCGCGCGCCGCTGCCGTCGGCTTGGGCTACCCACGCCTGGGTCACGCCCTTGTCGCGCCGGAGGTAGGCGATTGCGCTGCCATCGGGTGACCAGATTGGAACGATTGTGCGCGCAGCGCCGCTCGGAACATAGAAGCCGCGCAGTTCGTCCATGATCGTGATGAGCTCGCCGCCGCGATCAAGGACGCGGGGCGGGCCAGACCCTGACCGCCGGCTGACGACCAGCGCACGGCAATAGCTGTTCGTCCCAAGGTCGGCGCGGTTGACGATATAGGCGACGCTTTCGCCATCGGGCGAAACGGCGAAAGGACTTGGCCCATTGAAAACCGCTGAATCGGGATCGCCGATCTCGCGGAGCTGGATGAGGTCTTCTGCCGTGAGATCGCGACGCGACGAGAGCGGGGCGCGTTGGGCGGGCAGCACGTCTTCGCAGTTGGCCCATGCTGCGCCGGGAAGCAGCAGGCAAACCACAACGCCGAGATGGGCCCGACGGGTCGGGCTCACCATTGCTTGGTGATCCCGAAAGCGATCATCCGGCCGACCGGCGAATAATTCGTCGAATCGTAAGGCGTGTCATACGGAAGTGATGTCGCGATCGGATCCGGCTTGGCGTTGAACAAGTTCTGGACCGAGAGCGTGAACGCGAGACCGCCGAGCGGTGCGTCGGCATCGATCCGGTAGCGCGCAGTGAGGTCGAGCGTGGTCATCGCGCCGATTTGCACGGTGGGCGTCGACCGCGTGTCGCGGACACTGCCGGTGTAATTGGCATTGGCTGCCAGCGTCAGGTTTCCTCCGGTCCAGGCGGCCGCGGCCTGTCCGCGCCAGTGCGGCGGATTGAAGATGGTGCCAGCCAGGTCATAGGTCGGTTGATCCACGCTGAATTGCTGGTCGCTTTCAAGATAGGCAAAGTCGAACGAGAGGTGCAGTCTCTGGTCCGATGCCAGCGCTGTGTCGTAGCTGGCCAGCACATCGACGCCATGCGCCCGCTGGCGTCCGGCATTGAGATTGGCATTGTCGACGATGGCCACGACATTCGCCGGATCGCAAGCGACGCCGGTGATATTGAGGAACGTGCTCGCGCCAGCGATTGTGGCCGCTTGCGCCGCCGCGCTGGGACTCAAGGTGATCTGATTCTGGTAGATGGGATTGCTCAATGCCTGGGCGAGCAAGGTGATCGGAGTCACGATCCGATCGCGATAGCGCACGTTGAAATAGCTGATTTCGAGGCTGGCCCCCGACAGCGCGCGTGGATGCAGGGCAAGCGTGGCGGACCAGGTTGTCGCCTTTTCCGGCTTGAGGTCGGGATTGCCGCCAAGAATGAGGATTGCCCCGGCGGTGGCCGATGCTCCGCTCGCGCCCAATGCTGCAGGTGGCAGCAGGTATACCGAGCGGGGCTGGTACTGCTGATAGAGCGTCGGTGCCCGGAACGATTTGCCCCAGCTGCCTTTCAGGCTGATGTCGGGGGTCACCGCCCATGACAGGCCAAGCTTGGGCGTGGCGACCTGACCGATGCCGGGATAGCGCTCATAGCGCAGGGCGGCGCTGGCATCGAGCTTGTTGACCAAGGGCAGATTCTGGCCAGGGCCGATCAGGGGCAGCCTCAATTCGCCGAAAGCGAACATATTGTCGCGCGTTGCGCTGGTGTTCGCCGCGAACCCGGCCCCGCCATACCGGATGAAACCGACACCGCGATAGCCACCGCCAAGGGCGATCTTGGCTATGCCGCCGGGCAGCTTGAACAGATCGCCATTGGCATTGACTTCGATCGACTTGGCGGTGTTCCGATAGAAGCTTGGACCGGAATCGCTGCAAACGGACAAGGCGCATTCGACTTGATGAAAGTCGACCCGTTCTTTTCCGTAGGTTCCACCGAGCGCGATTTGCCAGCCGTGCGCAAGGTCGAGCGTTAGCGTGGGAGCAATGCCGAAGGACTTGTCGACTGATGAGAAGGTCGCCTTGCCCTGGTCAAGATCGCCGCCGGCCACTGTCGGGAAAGTCAGGTCGCTCCATCGGACATTGTAGAGCCCATCGACCGAGAAGGTCAGGCCGCCGCCCTTGTCCTGGTGCCCGCTGGCTACAACGCTGTGATGGCGCAGTGCCGGAAACAGGTCGAGGCCGGGAGAGCGCGTGGCCGCATAGGACCGCTGGCTCGCGCGGATTGCAGTGTTGCTGCCATATTCATAGGCCGCAAATAGCCCGCCCGAGGCCCACTGGCGCCCCGCTAGAGCGCCATATTGTTGCTGGAAGTCGCCGCCGTCCGTGGTTCCGGCGAGACGGGCACTGGTTTCCAGGCCGTCATAGTCGCGGCGCAAGATGACGTTGGCGACACCGGCGACCGCGTCCGAGCCGTAGATCGCCGAAGCGCCATCCGGCACGACTTCGATGCGGTCGACTGCTGCAACCGGAATGCCCGAAATATCGACACTCTGCCGGACCGCCGTGTAGGCAAGGCGACGTCCGTTGAGCAGGGTCAATGTTGCGTCGCTGCCCAACCCGCGTAAATCGATAGCCGATCCACCTCCTATGTCGACGCCACTGGCTTCTGGCACATTCATGCCGATGCCCGGGTTCTGCCCGCCGCCAAAATTTTGCGGGATGCGACGGACGACATCGCCCAAGTCAGCCTGACCCGAATTGCGGATATCGTCCTGCCCGATCCGCACGACCGGGGACGCGATTGCGGCACCGCGCAGCCGGCTGCCTGTGACGACGATGTCCTGCGGCTCGCCTGGCGAGCTGGCAGCGCCGCTTGCGCGGCTCTGGCGGACGGCAAATCCACCATCGATGCGGGTGTAGGTCAGACCCGATCGGTCGAGCAAGACCCGCAGCGCTTCCTCGACTGTGTAGACACCGCGCATCGCCGGGGCCTGCTTGTCGCTCAAGACCTTGGTGTCTGCCACGATCGTGGCGCCTGATTGCAGGGCCAGCGTCTTGAGCGCTTCGCCCAGTCCTTGCGCCGGTAGGTCCAACTTGTGGCGTTCTGCTTCCTCACCTTGCGCGACCGAAGGACCCGCGAGCAGCGCCACGGCGACAATGCTGTCGATCAGCGGCCAATTGCTATGAAGTCGTACCATTCTTGTGTCTCCCCCCTGGCCACGGCGTGGCTGGTTGGCGGGGAGACGCCGGGGACCGAAAACCCCCGACAGATTTTTTCAACGACGCAAAAAATGCCCTACTGTGGTGGTCGAAGAACGATAACGCCTGGATCAGATCGGTCGATGCCAAGCGTGAACGTGGCCGCAACAGCTTGCGCAAACGCTTCCGGATCACGCACCTGGAACGCGCCAGTGATGGATAAGCGACCCAGATCAGGCTCTGTCAGGCGTATCTGACGGCGATTGTACCGGTTGATGGCTGCGACTGCGTCGCCCAGCGGCGTGCCGTCGAGTGCCAGCATGCCGGAAGTCCACTGGGTCTCGCCGGCTGGTACAGGATGGGGCCGGGCCGGATCGGTCAGGTCGAGCGACTGTCCCGCAGCAAGGGTTCGGCCCGGTCGGGAAGCATCAACGGCACTATGGGGAAGTATGACCTGCCCCTCGAGCACTGTTACGACTGGCCGCCCGCTTGCCAGGCTGACGTCGAACAGCTTGCTGCCGGTCGCAACTGCGCCGCCGGGCACCGCGACGGTAAAGGGGCGGCGGCTATCGGGCGCAACACGAAAGCGCACGCGACCTTGCTCCAGCGAGACGCGCCGCTCATGGGCGGAAAGGTTCACGCGCACGCGCGTTGCGGTGTCGAGCGTGAGTTGCGACCCATCGGGCAGCGATACCGTCCTGATTTCGCCGAGCGCGGTTTCGTACGTTGCCGCTTGGGCCGGGGAAACAAGGGCGAATGGCGCCCCGTAACGCACCCAACTTGCCGTGCCAACTCCAAGAAGGACGACAACGCCGAGACTAGCGGCCGCGACATGTGTGCTGTGCCGCATCAGGAATGGCGCTCGGATTAGCTTTCGGGTCTGCCCTACGGCGCTGACTGCAAGGCCTCCACTATCCTTCCATTGGCGCTCGATCTGCGCATAGGCGATCTGGTGGCGGTGGTCGGCTGCAATCCATGCGGCAAATGCCTGCTCGACTTCTGGCGTGCCATGCTGCTGGAGGCGCAGCAACCAGTCACCGGCAGCATCATGGATTCGGCGCGGAATCGGATCGGCCCCCTCAGTCATGGTGACGAAGGTGTCGCCCGAGTTGCTTGATTGCCCGGCTCATCTGCTTTTCTACGCCTCGCACGCTCAGCCCAGTCTGTTCCGCGATTTGCGCGTAACTATACCCATCCAGGCGGCAAGCGAGAAATATCTGCCGGGTCAGCGGTTTGAGCCGAAGGACGGCCTGTTCGATCCGCGCAAGGTCGTCGCGTGCTTCGAGGGCCGCGATCGGATCGCCGCCGCCAATTTCCATATCTTCGATCGACACATGTTGGGCATGGCGCGTGCGAGCCGCCGCGCGTGCCTCATCGCGGAGGAGATTGCAGGCCGCCTGGCGCAGATAGGCGCCAGGTGTCTCGATCGCTAATTTATCGGTCGCGGTGCTTGCAACGAGTCGCGTAAAAACCTGCTGGACGATGTCTTCCGTGCGTTCGGCGGCTGCCCGGCGGTGCAGAAAACGCAGAAGGCCAGACCGTTCGCTGCGGTACAGGTGTTCGACAGTCGTCTCGGTCGACGTCACGCGATCATGGGTGGGCGGCAGTGGCTCGCCTTCCTCGAGCGGCAAGCACGCAACCCCTAGCCCAAGACGCATGGTGTGCGGCGCAGGGCGCCGATCCCGGCTGTGGATCGCATTGGTCGCATCTCCTCGCTTCAGGCGAGGCGATGCCGGCAAAAGCCGGGTGTTGAGAACATGCACGAGAACATGCGCCAACGCCTTTGGCCGCAAACGGCTTGGACATGCGCGTCGGCCACCCGGCCTGGTGATGGCGGATCGATTTCGTCTCGCACGAGGTTCTCACGCCTCGGCGCCATGCAGCCACGGCGCGCCAATAGCTTACCGCTCGTTTGCGCAGACGCAAGCCCCTGAAAAAGCGCTCATGTTCAAAATCGTAGGTGGTCTTTGCGCAATGCCCGGCGAGATCGTGCTTGATGAGAATTCCGGTGCAGTCGCGATAGTTCGCGGTAGGAAGGTAAGGGCTGAGTGGTTCATTTTACCAGGCGCAGCATCGGTCGGACCGGCGTTGATGATGGGGCCGATCGTTTGAACGGGCTAAGTTTGCTGGGAAGCGGGAGCAGGGCGTCTGGCTCGATCAGCCCCCGCGTAACCAGTCCTGCCCAGATGGTCGCCAGTTCCCGCCGCCGTTCCATATAGGCCGCTCGGTTGTAAGCACCCTCGACCTTGTTGGTCGGGACATGCGCCAGCATCAGATCGATGACCTCGCGATCATCGGGGCGCCCATGCGTCTTGGCCCATTCGTTCATGATCGTCGAAAAGGCGGCGCGAAAGCCGTGGGGCACATGGCGGCCATGATACCCCGCCCGATTGAGCAAATACCCCAAGGCATTCTCACTCATCGGGCGATGGGCCTGGCGATTGCCTGGGAAAACCAGTTCGCCGCGACCGCTCAACTTCCACGCTGCGCGAAGTACGGCGACGCTCTCGGGGGCGAGGGGCACCAGATGATCGCCCCCGGCCTCGTATTTGCGGTCCCGATCTCCCTTCATGCGCGCAGCCGGGATGCGCCAGAGGGGAAGCGGGCCATCGAGATTTTCGAACTCCGACCACATTGCACCGCGCAGTTCACCCGGGCGCACTGCCGTCAGCGCGATCAGGCGAAGTGCGAGGCGTGTAATGGGCCGCGCGAAGTCATCGTCCACCTTCGCCAGCATCCGGCGCAGTTCGGCAATATCCGTAATCGCGGGTTGGCGCCCTTTCTTGGGCATCGGTTTCAGCGCAGCGCCAACTTTCTCGGAAGGATCGGCTTGGGCAATGCCACTGGCGATCGCATAGGCGTAGATCGCTGAAATTCGCTGTCGGACCCGCTTGGCTGTCTCGATGGCAGAGCGCTGTTCGATGGCGCGCAGCACTTCCAGCACTTTGGGCGGGGTGATCGCCGTGATCGGCAGCGAGCCGATGGCCGGGAAGATGTCCCGTTCCAGCGACCGGATGACATCGGCGGCATGGACCTTGGCCCATTGCGGCGCATTGATCTCGTGCCAGGCCCGCGCGACCTTCTCGAAGGTGTTCCGCGAAGCCTCGACATTGGCCTTGATCTTGAGTTTCTTCTCGACCGTGGGGTCCAGGCCTTCGGCGAGCAGCCGACGTGCGTCGTCCCGCTTCTCTCGCGCCGCGAGCAAGCTGACGAGCGGGTAGGGCCCCAGAGACAGCGTCTTCTCTTTGCCGTCGAATTTGAACTTCATCCGCCAGAGCTTCGCGCCCTGGGGTGAAACGTAAAGATAAAGCTGGTGCGCGTCCGCAAGCTTATAGGCCTTTGGCCCGGGCTTTGCCGCGCGGATTTTGGCGTCGTTCAACATGGCGTTCGGATACCCCATTTCTGAGACCCGATACCCCGTTTTCATACCCCACGACCAGCGGAGGGGCACGAACCGATAGGAACGAGCCGAAGCGGGAAATCCTCGATTTTATAAGGGTTTTGTCAATCCCAGTGGACTTCTGGGGACCCCTGGGAACAGGGGCCTGGCGGAGACGGAGGGATTCGAACCCTCGGTACCGGATTTACCAGTACGACGGTTTAGCAAACCGTTGGTTTCAGCCACTCACCCACGTCTCCGGATCGCAGCGGCGAGGGCGGCCTATAACGGGGGTTGGGGAGTGGGGCAAGCGGTCTGCCGCGTTTTTTTACAGGCGGTGGATTGTCCTGTGGACAGTGTTGGTGGGGCAGGGCGGCCGGCGCGCGTTGCGGCCTGTCACATCCGTTTGGGCGCAAATTGGAGTCGGCTCATCGCCTGTTCATTGTGAGGAGGGAAACCTGTGGCGGAAGGACGCTATCGGGTTGCCGAGTGCCTCGCCTGGCGACATGACACGGTGGGTGCATCAAGGGGATGGGAAATACAATGAAGCATAAACTCCATCATTGCATGGCGCTGGGCCTGGCAGGCTTGGCCCTGCTGTCTGCGCCGCTGGCCCAGGCGCAAGTCCAGTCGATCGATCCCAATACGGCGATCGATGGGGATCTTTCCTCGCAGCCCGGAACGACGCCGGCCGCGCCGCGTGCCACGCCGGTTCAGCCCGCGCCCTCCGCTCCTCCTGTCAGCGGTGCACCTTATGCCAGCCCGGCGACGGCGCCAGCGCCCGCAGCGCCCTACGCAGCACCCTATGCCGCGCCGGTGCCGGCGCCGGCCGGCGCGGCCGGCAACCCGTCAGGAACCGGGCAGGCCTGGCACGAGGACGATCTGATCGGTGCGGCCGAAGGCGTTTTCGGCAAGGGCGCCAAGGGCCTGGCCATGATGATCCGGGATATCCTGAAAAAGCAGGGTGAACCGATCGGATACATCACCGGGCGTGAGGCCGGTGGCGCGCTGGTGGTGGGCCTGCGCTATGGCTCGGGCACCATGCACCACAAGGTTGAAGGCGATATGCCGGTCTATTGGACGGGGCCGTCGGTGGGCTTCGATGCCGGGGCCAATGCCGGCAATACGTTCGTGTTGGTCTACAATCTCTATGACACGGCCGACATGTACCACCGCTTTGGCGCGGGTGAGGGGCAAGCCTACCTGATCGGCGGGTTCAACGTCAGCTATCTGCGGCGCGGCGATGTTGTGCTGATCCCGGTGCGGATGGGCGCGGGTCTGCGCCTGGGCATCAACGCCGGCTACATGAAGTTCAGCCGCAAGCAGACCTGGATGCCGTTCTGAATGTGAGCGCTTGCCAGGTTGGAACGCTGGCGCCCAAGGGTGCAAACCCTCTTGCGCGCCAGCGCCTGCGGCGGCATGGGGGCGGCGTTCCTTTCAGTCAGCCGTGAAAGAAAATTTCCATGCTCGAAAACCTGGCTCCGCAACCGGCCGATGCCTTGCTGGCGCTGATCAAGCTGCACAATGCCGATCCGCGCGATACCAAGATCGATCTTGGCGTGGGCGTCTATCGCACTGCCGATGGCGCAACCCCGGTGTTCCGGGCGATCAAGGCTGCCGAAGCCAAGCTGCTGGCCGACCAGGATTCCAAGGCCTACCTTGGCCCCGAAGGCGACATGGGTTTCGTCAATGCGCTGATTCCCTATGTGTTCGGCGCTGATTTCGATACCGTCAAGGTGGCTGGCATGCAGGCGCCCGGCGGCACCGGCGCGGTTCGCCTGGCCATCGAAGTGGCCAAGCGTGCGGGCGTGAAGCGCGTGTGGATGGGCACGCCTTCGTGGCCCAACCATGCCCAGATCGTGGCGGCAGCCGGCCTCGAACTCAAGACGTTCCAGCACACCGCCGCCGATGGCACGGCCGATCTCGCCGCGCTCAAGGCTGCGCTTGAGGAGGCCGATGCCAGCGACCTCGTCTTGCTGCATGGCTGCTGCCACAACCCCACGGGCGTGGACTATACGCCTGCACAGTGGGACGAGATTGCCCCGCTGCTGGCGGCCAAGGGCGTGCTGCCGCTGATCGACCTGGCGTACCAGGGCCTTGGCGAGGGCATGGAAGCCGATGCCTATGGCCTGCGCAAGGTGCTGGCCGCCGTTCCCGAAGCGCTGGTTGCCTATTCGTGCGACAAGAACTTCGGTCTCTATCGTGATCGCGTGGGTGCGTTCTATGCCGTCACGGCCAATGCGGATGCGCTGGCCATGGCCATGTCGAACGGTGCCACGATCGCCCGCGCTTCGTGGTCGATGCCGCCCGATCACGGTGCCGCCGCCGTGCGCCTGGTCCTGGCCGATGCGGAGCTGACGGCCATGTGGCTGGCAGAACTGGATGAAATGCGCGATCGCATGCGCTGGGTGCGTGACAAGCTGGCTGCGGCCGGCGAAGTCGGCCCGATCGCCATGGATGTGCTGGGCACGCAGAATGGCCTGTTTTCCATCCTGCCCCTGTCGGGCGAACAGATCCTGGCGATCCGCGAGCGCCACGGGGTCTATATGGCCGGCTCGGGCCGCATCAACGTTGCGGGCCTGACGGACGGCAATATCGATCGCTTCATCGAAGCCCTGCGCGATATCGCTACGGCGTGATGCCATGAACGCGGGTCGGGACGCTGCTTCGCGATTGTTGCAGCGCCTTGGCCTGCGGGTCCCCTTGATCCAGGCGCCGATGGCAGGGGTTTCGACCCCGGCCATGGCGGCGGCGGTGTCCAATGCCGGCGCACTGGGTTCGATCGCCGTCGGCGCCACCGATGCAGACGGCGCGCGGGCGATGATCGCTGCCGTGCGCGCGGCCACCACGGCGGCGTTCAACGTCAATGTCTTCGTTCATGCCAGCCCGCGCGTGGACTTGCTGCGCGAAGCGGCCTGGTGCGCGGCGCTGGCCCCGCAGTTTGCCGCGTTCGGTGCGCAGCCGCCGGCAGACCTTGCCACGATCTATCGCAGCTTTGCCGATGACCCCGCCATGCAGGAACTGCTGGTGGACTTGGCGCCGCCCATGGTCAGCTTCCATTTCGGCTTGCCCGATGCCGGCGTCATTTCTGCGCTGCGCAAGGCGGGCTGCATTATGGCGGCCACGGCCACCAGCGTTGCCGAAGGGCGCGCGATTGCCGCTGCCGGCCTGGACGTGATCGTGGCGCAGGGCTGGGAAGCGGGTGGCCATCGCGGCCTCTCCGATCCCGCTGGGCCGGATGACCGACTGCCGATGCGCGCTCTGGTGCGTCAACTTTGCCGGGAAACGGCGCTGCCCGTGATCGCCGCTGGTGGCATCATGGACGGGCAGGGCATGCGTGCCGCGCTCGATGACGGTGCCTTCGCGGCGCAATTGGGAACGGCCTTCGTGGCCTGCCCGGAAAGCGCGGCGCGCACCGGATATCGCGCCGCATTGCTGGCGGCGCGGGAAACGGTGATGACGAGCGCCATTTCCGGTCGGCTCGCGCGGTGCCTGGCCAATCGGTTCACGGCGCTGGAAACCCTGCCGCCCGTGCCCGATTATCCGCGTGCCTATGCAGCGGGCAAGGCTCTCGATGCGGCCGCCTTGGCCGGGGGCGAAGAGGGGTTCGGCGCACAATGGGCCGGCACCGGCGCGCCGCTTGCCCGCGCGATGCCCGCCGCAGACCTTGTCGCAACCCTCGCGCGCGAAATGGCTCAGGCCTGACGCGACAGGCTTTGCATGCGCTGCAGGTAACGTGCGAGCACGTCGATTTCCAGGTTTACCGGGCGCCCTGGGGCAAGCTGGCCCAGCGTGGTTACCTGCGCGGTGTGGGGAATGATATTGAGCGCGAAGTGGCAAGTCCCGTCTGGCTGGTCGGTCACTTCGTTCACCGTCAGCGAAACGCCGTCCACGGTAATCGAGCCCTTGGGCGCGATATAAGGAGCCAGTTCGCGCGGCGCGGACACGCCTACGCGCAGGCTGCCACCCTCGGGGCAGATGCCGACGATCTCGCCCAGCGCGTCGACATGGCCCGTCACGATATGCCCGCCCAGTTCATCGCCCAGCCGCATCGCCGGTTCGAGGTTGACCGGCGCGCCGGCCTGCCACTGCGCGGGCGCGGTGCGGCTGATCGTTTCGGCAGAGACATCGACGGCGAACCATGCTTCGCCGGCCACGCCACCCTTTTCCACCACGGTCAGGCACACGCCCGAACAGGCGATGGATGCGCCGATGGCAATCCGCGCCGGGTCCATCGTGCAGGAAATGGTCACGCGCTGGTCGCCCTTGTCGGCAATGGCAATCACGTTGCCCACTTCGGTGACGATCCCGGTAAACATGGCGCTGGCTTTCCTTCGCTTCAACGGCGGCGGTGGTAGACGGTGAGGGTATCGCTGCCAAGCTGGCAAGCGCTGGAAATGTCCCAACGGCCATGCGCGGCTTCGAGTGTTTCGAGCCCCAGGTCGGCAACAGCGGCCAAGCCCGGCCCGACGAGAATGGGCGCACGGTAAAGCAGCAGGCGATCGACCATGTCGGCTTTCAGGAATGTGGCCGCAGCGCCCGCACCGCCTTCCACGAACAGCCATTGCGCCATGCCGAATGCGCCGGGCGCGGTGATATCGGCAACGCCCTGCCAGCCTTCCGGCACGGTGCCGCGCGTCAGGACCCAGCGCTGCGGGCTGCGCGGCGCAAGGCCGGCAAGGCGCACGTCGAGCCGGGGCGCATCGGCGCGCAGGGTGCCACCGCCCACCAGGATCGCATCGGCCCGCGCGCGCTCTGCATGGCAATGGGCGCGCGCCTGCGGTCCGGTGATCCAGCGGCTTTGTCCATTGGCCAGCGCAATGGCGCCATCGAGCGTGAGGGCGAGCTTGAGCGTGACGTGCGGGCGCCCGGCCTGGGTGCGCAACAGAAAGCCGGCCAGCGCATCGGCGCAGGCGGGGGAAGGGACGTGATCGGCGGCAATGCCGGCCGCGCGCAGCCGTGCCAGCCCGGCGCCGGCGGTACGCGGATCGGGATCGATCTGGCCGATCACGACACGCGCCGGCCGGGCTGCCACCAGCAGATCGGCGCACGAGGGTCCGCGCGGCGAAGGATGGGCGCAGGGCTCCAGGCTGACATAGACGGTGGCATCGTCCAGTGGCCGCGAAAGCGCGGCAAGCGCCATCGCCTCGGCATGAGGGCGCCCGCCTGCCTGCGTCCAGCCGCGCGCAATCACCCGCCCATCGCGCACGACGATGCAGCCCACGGCCGGATTGGGTGCGCTCAGCGGGCGGCCACGGGCGGACAGTGCGGCGGCCGCAGCCAGCCAGCGCCGGTCTTCCTCAGGGCTTGGCGGCATCGGAAGCAGGCGTGGTCGGCACGGCCTGGCCGGTGATCTGGCGATAGAGCGCGGCATTCTTGTCCGCCTCTGCCTTCTTTTCGGCAGCGCGTTCCTTGGTGCCGTCGTCGTACATCTTCTGCGTGTCGATGCCGGTGGCCGAACCCACCGCCTTGTACATCTTGCGGATGTCTTCCTGGCGCTGGTCTTCGGCGGCGGCTTCGGCATCGGCCTGCTTTTGCGCGGCGATGTTGCCCTTGATGATTTCCGCATCGCTGCGGTCTGCCCGCCAGGATTCGAAATAGACGATGGTGGGCGGCTTGGGCAATCCGCGCCCTTCCTGCTGGGTCATCAGGTAAAAGATGCCGCCCGTCACCAGCCCGGCCATGATCAGCGCGCGGGTGCGGAATTCGCTGGGCGCACCCAGCACTTTCCAGAAATCGAGCACCGCGCGGCGCGGGGAGACGTTGCGGAAGAAAGCCTTCATGGCGCTTCAGATAGGGATGGCGCGGGCGGAACGCAAATGAGTCTCGCCAACGGGGATGTGCTCAGGCAAACAGCCGGTACAAACCCCGACCTTCTGCCTTGAGCCACTTGTTGGCGGAGGCCACGCTGCCTTCGAACAATTGGCCGAGCAAGGCATGGAACGCCGGGCTGTGGTCGAAATGCACAAGGTGCGCCACCTCGTGCGCCACGACAGAGCGGCGCACGGCATCGGGCGCCATGATCAGGCGCCAGTTGATGCGGATCGATCCGTCGGTGGCGCAACTGCCCCAGCGCCGCTTGGCATTCGATAGCCCCAGCGGCGGCACGGGCAGGCTGGCGCGGCCGCAATAATGCGCCAGGTCCTGCGTGCACAAGTCGAGCGCCTGGTCGGCCAGCCAGCGTTGCACCCGGCCTGGCAACTGCGCTTCCGGGCCGCCGACCAGCAATTGCCCGTCGTCCACCACCGGGCGGCGCGGATGGCCTGCGTCCCACGCGATGATCAGCGTGTCGCCGCGAAAGGGCAGGGCGGTGCCCGGCCCGAGCAGCGCAGGCGGCGGCACGTTTTGGAGTTGCGCAGCAAGCCAGTCTGCCCGCTCGCGCACAAAGGCCACGGCATCGGCGCTGCGCGCCCAGGTGGGAATGGATACGCGCGCGGCCGTGCCGTCGTGGGCCAGGCGCAAGGTCATGCGCCGGGCCTGGGGCAGGCGGCGCACCTGCACCGGCAGGTCGCGCCCGGCCACGCGCACGGTGACCGGTGGCTCGGGCTTTCCAGCGCGGCCGAGCCAATCCATCATCGCGGCCCGTTCATGGAAAACGAAACCCCATCGGCGCGCGCGGTGGCACGCCGGCCTCGCCATCCCACTCGCTTTCGCTGACGATGTGGTTTTCCAGTGGGCCTGCCAGCACTTCGCTGATCACCTTGCCCACAACCGAAACGCCCGCGCGGTGCACCGCATCGCGATCGCCGCTTTCCAGGTAGTGCCAGGCCGGCAGCGGCTCTCCCGCCGCGCGCAGGCGATAGGCGCAAGTGGCCGGCAGCCAGGCCACTTGCGCCACCAGGCGCGGCGTCAGGCGCAGGCAATCGGGCACCATTGCGCGGCGATGGCGATAGTCGCTGCAGCGTGCGGTCTTGGTGTCGAGCAGGCGGCAGGCCACATTGGTGTGATGGACTTCGCCGGTGTCCTCGTCTTCCAGCTTGTGCAGGCAGCACTTGCCGCAGCCATCGCACAGCGCCTCCCACTCGTCGCGCGAGAGCGTCTCGATCGGCTTGTCCCAGAAGCGGTCGGGTGGAGTGTCTGTCATGTCAACGCACCCAGCGGGTGAGTTCGGCCGCCACCGCCTGGCCGTTCTGGTCCACCGGCAGCAGGGCAATGGGCTTGCCATCGGGTCCCATCAGATAGGCGGCGCGGCTGTGGTCCATCAGGTAGGCCTTGGGATCGGCGCCCTTGGGCGCGGCACGCTTTTCGTAATAGACGGCAAATTCCTTGGCCACGGCGGCGATCTGCTGCGGCGTTCCGGTCAGGCCGACCAGTTCCTTGCCGAAATTGCCGGTAAACTGGGCCAGCACTTGCGGCGTGTCGCGCGCCGGGTCGATCGTCACGAAAATCGGCACGAGCTTGGCCGCCTTGTCCGGGTGCGCCTTGGCAAAGGCGTGATAGCCCTGCATCAGGTTTGCGGTGTCGAGCGGGCAGACATCGGGGCAATAGGTATAGCCGAAATAGAAGACGGTGTATTTCCCGGCATAGTCGGCTGCGCGCACGGTCTTGCCGCTTTCATCCACCAGCGTGAAATCGCCGCCCAGTTGCGCGCCGGCAAGCGGCGCTTCCGTTGTCGGCGCGCTGCTTCCGCAGGCGGCCAGCGGCAGCGTGAATGCAACGGCCAGCGCAAGGCCTGACAGGCACTTGCGGGCAATAATCGGCAAGAACGAAGGGTGATCCATGGCGTGCCGGTTCATGCTCTGCTAACAGCGCGCTTGCAAGGGCCACCTGCACGGGTGACCGGCCAGAGGAGGAATGCAGCCGTGACGTTCAAGTGGGCCAATTCGCACCGGATCGCCCTGGCCATGGCCGTGATCGCGCCCGCTGCTGCCCTGTGGCCAACCGGCGCCGCGCTGGCCCAGTTTTCCGAAAGCTACAAGTTCCTCGATGCCGTGCGCAAGAAGGACGGCGACAAGGTGAACGAGGCGCTGCAGAATCCGTCCAGCCAGATCGTCAACACCAAGGACGTGTCGACCGGCGAAACCGCGCTGCACATCGTGACCCAGCGCCGCGACCTGCTGTGGATGCAGTTCCTGGTGGGCAAGGGCGCCAACGTGAATGCGCGTGACAACAAGGGCGCCACGCCGCTGGTGATCGCCACAAACTACAACTTCCTCGAAGGCGTGGACTTCCTGATTTCCGCAGGCGCGCGGGTGGACGATCCCAACAACACCGGGGAAACCCCGCTGATCACCGCCGTCCACGGGCACAACCTTTCCCTGGTGCGCGCACTGGTCAAGGCCGGGGCCAATCCCGATCGTCCCGACAATTCGGGCCGTTCGGCGCGCGACTATGCCGCGCTCGACCATGCCGAGGCCATTTCTGCCGAGCTGGAGGCGGCTGCCAAGAAGCGCCAGACCGGCAAGGCGGTGCAGACCTATGGCCCCACGTTCTGATCGCTGATCCCCTGATTGCCTACGCTGGAGACTTGCCGTGATCGCCATGCCTGATCTTGCCACGCTTGAATCGCTCGATCTGGAAGGGCTGCGCATCGAACTCGCGCCGCTCGTGGCCGAATCGGCGATGTTCGACGGTTGGACCGGCGCAGCGGTGGAAAGTGCAGCGCTCGCAGTCGGGCTCGATCCGGCCGTGGCGCGCCTGGCCTATGGCGTGGGGGAAAGCGGCGCGGCGATGACCATGATTTCGGCCTGGATCGCGCGGATCGATGCCGACATGGCCCGCGCCCTGCCGGCCGACATGCTCGCCACCCTTTCGATCCGCGAGCGCATTCGCCGCCTGGTGCAATTCCGCCTCGACGCGCTGGTCGGCATGGAAGAGGCGCTCCGTCGCGCGTTGATCGAGATGGCCCGCCCGCGCAATGCCGCGCAGGCGCTGGGGCTTGGCTGGCAGAGTGCCGATGCGATGTGGCGCCTGGCCGGTGACACCGCCACCGATCTCAACCACTACAGCAAGCGCGCTACGCTGGCCGCGCTCTATGCCGCAACGCTGGCGGTCTTTGCCGAAGATCGCAGCGAAGACCATGCCGAAACCCGCGCGTTTCTCGATCGCCGGATCGCAGGGGTCATGCGGTTCGAAAAGCTCAAGGCCGGATTGTTCAAGCCCAAGGGCGAACGCTTCAGCCCGGTGCGACTGCTGGGGCGCCTGCGCTATCCGGCGCGTTGATCGCAGATACTCGATTTCCCGGATTTGACCTCGATCAATCTATTGCGAACGACTTGCATAAGCGGCAGGCCTATGGCAGCGGGTTTGCTGTGACGCTCGATGAACTCCCGCTGGGCCACGATGCCCGAATCGCCTCGGTCGATTGGGCCGCGCTCGTGCCCGAAGAGGCGCAGCGGCTGCGTGCGCTGGGCTTTGACGAAGGGGCGCAAGTGCGCCTCGCCTATCGCGGGGTGTTTCTCGGCCGCGATCCGCTGGCAATCGAGATCGGGCGAATGACCGTGGCATTGCGCCGCATTCACGCCCGCGCGATGCATGTCGAAGACCTGGCCGCATGAGCCGGGGACCGTTCGTTGCCGCGCTGGTCGGCAATCCCAACGCGGGAAAAAGCGCACTGTTCAATGCGCTGACCGGTGCACGCCAGAAGATCGCCAATTATCCCGGCGTCACGGTGGAACGCAAGGCGGGCCGCCTGTTGCTGCCGAGCGGAGAGCCGGTGGAACTGGTCGACTTGCCGGGCTCCTACGGTTTTGCCGCCACCAGCCCTGACGAGGAAGTGACCCGCCGCGTCATCATGGGCGAACAGACTGGACAGGTGCGACCCGATGTCCTGGTCATCGTGCTCGATGCATCGAACCTGGAACAGCACCTGGTCTTTGCCCAGGAAGTGCTGGAACTGGGCCGACCCGCGGTCGTGGCGCTCAACATGGTCGATCTGGCCGCGCGCGACGGGCTGACGATCGATGCGGCGGCACTGGGCGCAGAGCTGGGCGTGCCGGTGATCGAGACAGTGGCGGTGCGCCGCAAGGGCCTGGCGGAACTGGCCAGCGCGATCGCGGCGGCAAGAGACAGCGCGGCCAAGGATCAGGTCCCGGCACCGCGCGCGCATATCACGATGCCCGAGCGCCGGCTGCTGGCGCGCCAGATGGCCCAGGGCGCAACGCTTTCGGAAACTGCCCGCCATCGCGTCCACGCGCGGATGGACAAGCTGCTGCTTCACCCCTGGCTGGGCCCGCCGGTGCTTTTTGCACTGCTGTTTGTGGTGTTCCAGGCCGTGTTTTCCTGGGCCAAGCCGTTTCAGGACATGCTTGATGGCCTGGCCAGCTCCCTGCAGGATCTGGTGCGCAGCGAACTGCCTGCCTCGCTGCTGCGCGATCTTCTGACCGATGGGGTCATCGGCGGGGTTGGTGCGGTGATCGTGTTCCTGCCGCAGATCCTGATCCTGTTCTTCTTCATCCTGGTGATGGAGGCGACCGGCTACATGGCGCGCGCCGCCTTCCTGATGGACCGGCTGATGGCGGGCGTCGGGCTTTCCGGGCGCAGCTTCATTCCGCTGCTGTCGAGCTTTGCCTGCGCCATTCCCGGCATCATGGCCACGCGCAGCATCACCGATCCCAAGGACCGCCTGACCACGATCCTGATCGCCCCGCTGATGACCTGCTCGGCCCGCCTGCCGGTCTATGCCGTGATCATCGCCGCGTTCATTCCCAACACCCGCGTCCTGCCGGGCGTGGGCCTGCAAGGCCTTGTGCTGTTCGGGCTCTATGTGATGGGTATCGTGGGGGCGATGGTCGTGGCGCTGGTGCTGCGCCGCTCGATCACCAAGGGCGCTGCGTCGGGCTTCATCATGGAATTGCCCAAGTATCAGCTGCCCACGGTCAAGGACCTGGCGTTGGGCCTGTGGCAGCGCGCCTGGGTGTTCCTGCGCCGGGCCGGCACGATGATCTTCACGGTCACCATGGTGCTGTGGCTGCTGCTCAATTTCCCCCGCGCCGAAGAGGGCAAGAGCCAGGTCGATGCCTCGATCGCCGGGCATATCGCCAATGGCCTGGCCGTGGTGGTCGAACCGATCGGCTTCAACCGCGATATCGCCCTGGCGCTGATCCCGTCGATGGCTGCGCGCGAAGTGGCGGTCAGTTCGCTCGCCACCAGCTATGCGGTCGACAGCAAGGACGAAGACGCGCAGGGGCGCGCACTGGGCGACCAGCTCAAGCACCACTGGAGCCTGGCGACCGCGCTGGCGTTCCTCGCCTGGTTCGTGTTTGCGCCGCAATGCATGTCCACCATTGCCGTCACCCGGCGCGAAACCAACGGCTGGAAATGGCCAGGCTTCATGCTCGGCTACCTGTTCGCCTTGGCCTATATCTTTGCCGGGCTTACCTATTGGACGGCGGTTTCGTTCGGATTGGGGTGATTTTCCCCGCATTTCTCGGCTTTCGGACTCGTGCTGGCGGTTGGCGATGGGCTAACACCCGCGTCTGAAATCCAAGAGGCATGATTCGATGGCAGGCAGCGTCAACAAAGTGATTCTGATCGGCAACCTTGGCGCCGACCCTGAAATCAAGTCGTTCCAGAACGGCGGCAAGATCGCCAACCTGCGCATCGCCACGTCGGAAAACTGGAAGGACCGCAACACTGGGGAGCGCAAGGAGCGCACCGAATGGCACAGCGTCGTGATCAACGGCGATGGGCTGATCGGCGTGGTGGAACGGTTCCTGCGCAAGGGCAGCAAGGTCTACATCGAAGGGCAATTGCGCACCCGCAAGTGGCAGGACCAGAGCGGCAACGATCGCTATAGCACCGAAGTTGTCGTGGCCGGCATCGGCGGCGCGCTCACCATGCTCGATGGCCCGCAGGGTGGTGCCGGCGGCGGTGGCGGTGGCGGTGGCCAGCGCTCTGGCGGTGGCGGCTGGAACGAAGGCGGCTCGGGCGGCGGTTCGCGCGGTGGTGGCCAGTCCTCGGGCGGCGGCAGCACCTGGAATCAGGGCGGCGGCGGCGGCTTCTCTGATGACCTCGACGACGACATTCCGTTCTGATCGGGCCCGTTTCATCCAAACCGAATCTATCTTGCATCAGCCTTTGGCGAGTGGCGCAAAGCGTCTTGGTGGCTCTGCCGCGCTTGTCCACATGTTATGCACAGCCTTGTCGAGTTTTGCCCAAGGCTGGCCAAAGGGTCGATTGTCGCCGGCAACCCACTCGGCAATGGTTCGTTTGAAAGCCACGGCGGCCGCGAGAGGCGCCGGCCACAAGGCCGGCATGGGCACCGTGCAAGGGGCATTATGATGCGAACCGGCCACGACGACAGCGACCGCGATGACGCCGCACCGGTGGACATGCTGGCCTCGCTGTTCGAGGCGCGCGGCTGGCCTTGCGAATTTGTCTCCGACGATGAAATCCACGGTGAAGTGCAGGGCTCCTGGGCCACGTACCAGTTGCGCTGCATCTGGCGGCCCGAAGACCACGTGCTGCAGATACTCTCGCTGCCAGACATCCGCGTGCCCGATGACAAGCGCGGCGCGATGTTCGAGGTGATGGCCCTGATCAACGAGCAGGTCTGGCTCGGCCATTTCGACATCTGGTCCAATGGCAGCGTGCTGCTCTATCGCCACGGGCTGATGCTGGGCGACGATGGCCTGCTCAGCCTGCACCAGGCGCAAGTGGCGATCGAGGCGGCGGTGGACGAATGCGACCGGTTCTACCCCGCTTTCCAGTTCATCCTGTGGGGTGACAAGACACCCGCCGATGCGCTGGCCAGTGCGTTGGTCGATGCTGCCGGTGAAGCCTGATCGGAGCCAATTCCAGATGACCTATTCCTTCCTCCAGTTCGGCTGTGGCAACATGGGCGGCGCGATGCTGACCGGCTGGCTGGCCAGCGGGATTGCGCCGGCCGCATTCACCGTGGTCGATCCGCATCTGCCCCAGGCACCGGCCGGCGTGCGCCTGCTGCGCAATGCGCCGCTGGGCGAAGCGCCGCCGCGCTTTCTCCTGCTCGGCTTCAAGCCGCAGGGCCTGGCCGATGCCGCTCCAGGCATTGCCCCGCTGGTGGGTGCGAACACCATCGTGCTGTCAATCCTGGCTGGCGTCGATCTCGCCACCTTGCGCGCGCGCTTTCCAGGCGCGGCCGCAGTCGTGCGCGTCATGCCCAATCTGGCGGCCGCCGTCGGCAAGTCGCCCATCGCGCTGGTGGGCGATGGCGATGCCACGATCGATGCCGAAGTCACGCAACTGATGGCGCCGCTGGGCACGGCCGAATGGCTTTCGGGCGAAGACCAGATGGACCTGGTTACTGCGCTGGCTGGTTCGGGCCCGGCTTTCGTCTATCGCGTGATCGATGCCCTGGCAGCGGGCGCGGCCGATCTCGGGCTGCCGCGCGGGCAGGCGGATCGCCTCGCGCTCGCCATGGTCGAAGGCGCCGCAGCGCTGGCTGCCGCATCCGAACACGGTCCGGGCGAACTGGCCCGCCGCGTGGCGAGCCCGGGCGGCACCACGCAGAAGGGCCTCGATACGCTGGACGCCGATGGCCGGCTTGCGAATCTGATGCGCGACACCTTGCGCGCCGCGCGCGACCGCAGCGCGGAAATGACGCAGGAAGCCCGCGCCGCCGGCTGATCCGCCGCCATCTGCAAATACACTTTGTCACATTTTCCCTGCGCCGGTTTCGCTTGAAAGCCGGGCGGGGAAGGCCGATATTGCGGCCATGGGCGATTTTCGCCTGCAATGGAGAAAGTGCAAGCACATGGCAAACTGGAACGATCCTCAGCCCTCGCAGACGGGCTTCGGCGCGTCTCCGAGCCTGTCGGGCGCCTATGGCCGCGGCGAGGTGTTCGACGCCGGCCTGCGCCGCTACATGCTTTCGATCTACAACTACATGGCCTCGGGCGTGCTGCTCTCGGGCGTGGTCGCGCTGGTGTTCGCCACCAGCGGCATGGCTGCCGCCGTGTTCGGCACGCCGCTGCGCTGGGTGGTGGCGCTTGCCCCGCTCGCGTTCGTCATGGTGATGAGCTTTGGCATCAACAAGATTTCCACCGGCACGCTCAAGGCCCTGTTCTGGGCGTTCAGTGTCACGATGGGTCTGTCGCTGTCGTCGATCTTCTTCGTCTATACCGGCCCCTCGATCGCGGCCACGTTCTTTGCCACTGCCGGTGCCTTTGCGGGGCTGAGCCTGTTTGGCTACACCACGCGCAAGAGCCTGTCGGGCATGGGCACGTTCCTGATCATGGGCCTGTTCGGGCTGATCATCGCCTCGGTGATCAATCTGTTCCTGGCATCGCCGGGCCTGGCCTGGGGCATCAGCTTCCTGGGCGTGCTGATCTTTGCGGGTCTCACCGCCTATGACACGCAGCGCCTCAAGGAACAGTATGCCTATGTGGCGGGCACGGCCATGGCCGACAAGGTCGTGGTGATGGGCGCGCTGACGCTCTATCTCGACTTCATCAATATGTTCACCTCGCTTTTGCAACTGATGGGCGATCGTCGCTGATTGATGGATTGCCACACCGTAGCGATACGGTAGAATACACGCCCGGCAACCTTTTGGGTTGTCGGGCGTGTTGCGTTTCCTGAAAGCGGTTTACCGACGTCAGTCAGCTTTCAGAAAGGTTCGGCGCTTAACGAATGGGCGCCGGAAGATTTGGTCCGGGATCTGTCATGGTGGTAATGCCGCGCGCAAGCGCCAGGAATTGCGTTAAAAATCAAAGGGGGGAAGCGGCCAAGATGCACCAGCACCACAAGAGGATCGGCGCCTTTGCGCTGACCGCCACGCTGGGCGTGGCGCTTGCCGGCTGTGCGGCCAAGGCGCCGCCTCCGCCTCCTCCCCCGCCGCCACCGCCGCCCAAAGTGGTGATCGTGCCGGCGCGGCCCACGCCTCCCAACGGCGCCAGCGCCAATATCAGGGTACCGCCCCTGGCCGCCACGGGCCTGCGCGAATCCGTGAACCGCAACATCACGCCCGCCCAGATGGTATGGAACCTGCGCTCGGCCTACAACGTGGCGGCGCTCAACTGCTCCAGCCCGCGCCACGCCGAATTGCTCCCGCTCTATCGCACGTTCCTGAAGTCGCAGGCCAAGGGCCTCGACAAGGCGAACCACATGGTGGACCAAGAGTTCAAGGCCAAGTTCGGTGGCCAGTTCATCGCCCCGCGCGAGCAGTACATGACTGCGGTCTACAATCACTTCGCCCTGCCGCCCACGATGGGTGATTTCTGCGATGCGACGCTGGCCGTGGCCCGCGATGCCGCTGCACTTCCCCCGGCGGAACTCGAAGCCTTTGCCGTGCGCAGCCTGCCCAACATCGAGATCGTGTTCGACGCGTTCTACCGCCGTTACGATCAATATCGCACCGATCTGGCGATCTGGCAGGCGCAATACGGCAATGCCGAACCGGGCACCCGTCTGGTGGTTCCGGTAGTGGCAAGCGAAAGTGCGGGGGTGGGCAACACCGTGGCCCAGCCGGTCAATTCGCTCTAAAAAAGATCAGATTTGCACTTGGCGCCGCCATGGCTCTGCGCTAATGGCGGCGCTCCCGAAGCAGAGCTGCCTGTGGCGGCGCTGCGGCGGCTGATACTGGAACGGGGCCGTAGCTCAGCTGGGAGAGCGCGTCGTTCGCAATGACGAGGTCAGGGGTTCGATCCCCCTCGGCTCCACCAGTATAAATTGAACGGATCGGTTCCATTTCCGGTCCCCTTGCTCGCCAGCCTGCAATCCGCCCCACTTCCGACGTGCCTTGTTGCCGACGGGCCGGGCGGGAAGCGGGCCTTGGCGCAATCGGCGTTGGCTTGCCCGCGCCGGCGGCGCCATACCAGGACTGCCGGACGCCAAAGCCATGCATTTTCTCGACCAGGCCAAGATTTTCATCCGCTCGGGGCAGGGCGGCGGCGGTGCAGTCAGCTTTCGCCGCGAAAAATATGTCGAGTACGGCGGCCCTGATGGCGGCGACGGCGGCAAGGGCGGGGACATCATTTTCGAGGCGGTGACCGGCCTCAACACCTTGATCGATTTCCGCTATACCCAGCATTTCAAGGCGCAGCGCGGCCACGGCGGCGCGGGCAAGAACCGCACCGGTGCAGGCGGCAACGACCTGGTGATCAAGGTGCCGGTGGGCACACAGGTGCTGGACGACGAGCGCGAGAACGTGCTGCTCGACCTTACCGAGGTGGGCCAGCGCGTCACCCTGCTGCGCGGTGGCGATGGCGGGCGCGGCAACCTCTCTTTCAAGACATCAACCAACCGCGCACCACGCCAGTGCGGGCCGGGCTGGCCGGGCGATGAAATGTATGTCTGGCTGCGTCTCAAGCTTCTGGCTGATGCCGGGCTGGTGGGCTTGCCCAATGCCGGCAAATCGACGTTCATCAACCAGATCACCAACACCAAGGCGAAAGTGGGCGATTATGCGTTCACCACCACCCGCCCGCAGCTGGGCGTGGTGCGCCACCGCGCGCGCGAGTTCGTGCTGGCCGACATTCCCGGCCTGATCGCGGGCGCTGCGGAAGGCGCGGGCATTGGCGATCGCTTCCTGGGGCATATCGAGCGCTGTCGCGTGCTGATCCACCTGATCGACATTCACGGCACCGACCCGGCCGAAGCCTTGCAGATCGTGGAAGACGAACTCGAAGCCTACGGTGCCGGGCTCGAAGACAAGCCCCGTCTCGTCGCGCTCAACAAAATCGATCTGGTGGACGCAGAACTGGTGCGCGCCTTTTCGCGCGAGCTGATCGAGGCTGGCGCCACGCGGGTGTTCCCGATCTCGGGTGCGACGGGCAAGGGCATGGACGACCTGCTCGATGCCGTGCTCGATCATCTGCCCGCCGCAACCTCCACCGAACGCCCTGATGGCGAAGTGGAAGACGCGGCCGATGCGAAGCCCTGGTCGCCGATTTGAGCGTGGCCTGGCGTGCGATGCCTGGATCCAACACGTCCGCACGGCCCAAGCCAAACCGTGTCACATTTCCTCCAAGCGCCCTTCACCTGCCGGGGCATTTGGCCTAAGCCGCGCCGATCATGCGCATTGCCCAACTGTCCCATCTCGCCGACCATGCCCTTTGCCCCCGCCTTGTGATCAAGGTTGGTTCGGCTTTGCTGGTGGGCAAGGATGGCCAGCCGCGCCGCGCATGGCTGGCGGCGCTGGTGGCCGAAATCGCCGCAGCGCGGGCGGCGGGGCAGCAGGTCATTGTCGTGTCATCGGGGGCCATTGCCCTGGGCGCGCGCAAGCTGGGCCTGGGCAAGGGCGGGCGCGGCAGCCTGGCCGATGCGCAGGCCAGCGCCTCTGTCGGGCAGATCGCGCTGGCTGGCTTGTGGGCCGAACTTCTGGCCGCGCACGGCATCACGGCGGCGCAAATCCTGCTGACGCTGGAAGACCTCGAAGATCGCCGTCGCTATCTCAATGTTACGGCCACCCTGGGGCGCCTGCTGGCGGCGGGCGCCGTCCCGGTGATCAACGAAAACGATTCGGTAGCCACCCAGGAAATCCGCTTTGGCGACAACGACCGGCTGGCCGCACGGGTGGGCCAGGCGGCGGCGGCGCAAGGGGTGCTGCTGCTATCCGATATCGACGGGCTCTATGACCGCGATCCGCGCGAGCCGGGGGCCGTGCGCATTCCCGTGGTGCAGGGGGTGACGCCCGAGATACACGCCATGGCGACGGGCGGTTCTTCCTCTGGCCTGGGATCGGGGGGGATGACGTCCAAGTTGCAGGCTGCCGAAATTGCCGAGATGGCCGGTATGGCGCTGGCCATCATAGACGGGCAGCCGGTGTCCCCCATTGCCACCGCCTTTGGCGCCACGCGCGGCACGCTGTTTCTGCCGCGCCGCCGCCATACCGCGCGCAAGGCGTGGCTGGGCGGCCGCTTGCGCATGCGCGGCACGATCAGCGTCGATTCCGGGGCGGCGGCTGCACTGGCGCGGGGATCCAGCTTGCTGGCAGCGGGCGTCACCGCGATCGCCGGGGATTTTGTGCGTGGCGATGCCGTGGCGGTGCTGGGGCCGGACGGGCAGACCCTGGCGCGCGGCCTTGCTGAATACGATGCTGCCGAGGCGGCGAGGCTGCTGGGGCATCCTTCGTCCGCGCACGAGGCCATCCTAGGCTATGCCCCGCGTTCCGCGCTGATCCACCGGGACCAGATGGTGCTGCTGTGATGGCCTTGCGCGAAAGGCCCGGCGAACTGCTGGCGATTACCGGCGCCACCGGTTTCGTCGGCCAGGCCGTGCTCGAACAGGCCCTGCGCAACGGCGTGGATGTTCGCGCGCTCACACGGCGCCCCCAGCCGGCGCGCCAGGGCGTGGAATGGGTGCAGGGAGACCTGCACGATACGGCGGCTCTCAAGCGCCTGGTGCAGGGCGCTGGGGTTGTCCTGCATATCGCCGGCGTGGTGAATGCACCCGATGTGCAGGGATTTCACGCCGGCAACGTGACCGGCACGCTGAACATGGTCAACGCGGCGCTGGCCGGGGGGGCGGAGCGGTTCATCCATGTTTCGTCGCTTTCTGCGCGCGAACCGCAGCTGTCTGCTTATGGTTCCAGCAAGCGCAAGGGCGAGATGATCGTGCGTGCGTCCAGCCTCGATTGGACGGTCGTGCGGCCGCCGGCGATTTATGGCCCCCGCGACACCGAGATGTTCGAGCTGTTCAAGCTGGCGCGCAAGGGCCTCGTGCCTCTGCCGCCGGAAGGACGTGCCTCGATCATCCATGTGAATGACCTGGCACGTCTGCTGCTTGCCCTGGTTCCGGGCGGCGAGGACGTGACGAGCCAGACGTTCGAGCCCGACGATGGCACGCCTGGCGGCTGGAGCCATAGCGATCTGGCCCGCGCGATCGGCATGGCCGTGGGCCGCCGCGTCAAGCCGCTGCCCCTGCCGCGCAAGGCGCTGGAATGGGCGGCGAAAGCCGATCGCTGGGCGCGCAAGGACAAGGCCAAGCTGACGCTCGATCGGGTTGGATACATGTGCCACCCCGATTGGACCGTCAGCGATGGTGCCCGCCCGCCGGCCCATCTGTGGGAGCCGCAGGTGGAAACCACGCTGGGCCTTCACGCCACGGCGGCGTGGTACAAGGAGGAAGGCTGGCTGTAGGGCAACCAGCCTGCCGGCCTGTCAATTTTCGAGGGACTTGCGCTTGGCCTTGGCCCAGCGTTCGCCGTCGTCGCCGCCCCACAGCAGCCAGGCGATGAAGCCGGCGGATGGATCGTCGTTGCTGTTCCAGCGATGGCTTTGCCCGTCCTTGTCGACAGTATGGCGGGCGAAATAGCTGGCCATGGCTTTCACATCCTTTTCGCTGACGGCATCCCGCGCGGCCAATTGGTGCGCGCGCTTTACGCCCACTTCCGTACCGCCACGCTTGAACTTCTCGCGCAGCTTGAGGCCGCGCCTGGCATTGGCGGCCATCTTCTGCGTGGGGGTGAAGGTCTGTGCGCTCATGGCTCAGGCCTTCTTCAGGGCTTCGGGCTTGTGCGCCGCTCGGGCGCCTTCGTCGGTCTCGACGATGATCTGCGGATTATCCTTCGATGCCGCGACCTTGTGGCCCTTGATCTTGGTCTCGCTGGTCACTTTTTTGACGACTTTGCCTTCGGCCATGCCGCCGCTGCTGTTCCACTTTACCTTGGTGCCCTTGCGAAGTGCTTCGGCCATGGTCGCATCCTCTTGCTGTCTCGCCAAAAAACGCGAGGTGCAAAGGCGCGTTCCCTTTTGGCAGGGCCGCTTCCCCAAAGGATGCGGCCGCGCTGGGCACCCCGCCAAGTTGGCGTGATGCCCGGCGCGGCCGGAAATGCGCAGTCGATCAGGCGGTCAGAACACCGGTTCGTAGCCGGGGGGCAAGTCACCCTCGTCCGTGCTGCCAGGCACGTGGATGCCGCATTCGGTCTTGTCCCAACCCTTCCAGCGGCCGGAGCGTGGGTCTTCGCCCGGCGCAACCTTGCTGGTGCAGGGGGCGCAACCGATCGAAGGATATCCCTGCGCCACAAGCGGATGGTGGGGCAGGTTGTGGGTGGCGAAATAGCCCTCCAGCTCTTCCTTGGTCCAGCTGGCCAGCGGGTTGATCTTCAGGCGGCCCAGGGCATCAGCGCTATCCAGCTCGAACCGGGGCAAGCCAGCGCGGGTGGCAGACTGGAAGCCCTTGCGCCCGGTGATCGTGGCATCGAAGTTCTTCATCGCCGTGGCCAGGGGGATCACCTTGCGGATTTCGCAGCAACCGTCCGGGTCCCATGACCAGCGCAGCCCGGCTTCGTCCTTCTTGGTCACCGTTGCCGCATCGGGTTCCAGCACGACAAGGTTGGTCAGCCCCACTTGTGCGACCAGGGCATCGCGATAGGCCAGCGTTTCGGGGAAATGCTTGTGCGTATCGAGGAACAGCACCGGGGTGGCGGGATCGACCTGCGCCACCAGGTGCAGCAGCACTGCGCTTTCCGCGCCAAAGCTGGAAACCACGGCCACACGGCCCGCGAGCCCTTCACCGAGCACTGCGGCCAGCATGTCTTGCGTGCTGGCGCCGGCGAAACGCGCGTTGAGCGCGGCAACGTCAGCCGCAGTGAAGCGCGGTGCGGTGTCGAGAATGTCGGGTATGCGGGCAGTGCTGGCCATGGCTTTACGCTTTCCTGCCGGGATGGCGCGCGGCCCAGATCGGGCTGCGGCCATCGACCGTCTGCTGGTAGACTTCGGGCCAGGTGGCAAAGGCCGCCTGGGCATCTTCGGGGCTGATCGGCTTGTCCGGCGCAAAGGAATCGAAGCCGCAGCGGCGCATGTGCGAAAGCTGATCGATCAGCACATCGCCCACCGCGCGCAGTTCGCCGGTGTAGCCGCGTTCGCGCAAGCTGCGCGCGGCCGAATAGCCGCGCCCATCGCCGAAGGAGGGGAAGTTCACCTCGATCAGGGCGAGCCGATCGAGATAGGGCAAAAGCGCCAGGGCATCGTCACCCGGCTCGATCCGCACCGCCGTGGCATTGCCTTGCGCGGCAAAGGCATCGACCGTGACGGCCGGATCGCCGACGGGCTCGTCATCGCGATAGCGCAACACGGACTCAACCATAGATCGCCTCCTTGAACGGGGCCATGCCGATACGGCGATAGGTATCGAGGAAGCGTTCCCCGGCATCGCGCTGGGCGAGATAGACGTCCGTCACCTTTTCGATGGCATCGACCACGCCGTCTTCGGAGAAGCCCGGCCCGGTGATGGTGCCCAGCGAGGTATCGGCGCTTGCGGCGCCGCCAAGCAGGAGCTGGTAGTTTTCCACGCCCTTGCGATCCACGCCCAGAATGCCGATGTGGCCGGCGTGGTGATGCCCGCAGGCATTGATGCAGCCCGAAATCTTGAGCTTGAGTTCGCCCAGGGTCTTCTGGCGGCCGATGTCGGCAAAGCGATCGGTGATCTTCTGCGCGAGCGGCAGCGAACGGGCATTGGCCAGCGCGCAATAATCCAGCCCCGGGCAGGCGATGATGTCGGTGATCAGGTCCAGGTTGGGCGTGCCAAGGCCCGCCGCATCGAGCGCCTGCCAGACCTTGTACAGGTCGGCCTTCTTCACGTGCGGCAGCACGATGTTCTGCGCATGGCTGACACGCAGTTCGTCCAGGCTGTAGTCACGCGCCAGGTCTGCCATCAGGCGGATCTGGTCGGCGGTGGCATCGCCCGGAATGCCGCCCACCGGCTTCAAGCTGATGGTGACGATGGCATAGCCTGCCTGCTTGTGCGCGTGGACGTTCTGATCGACCCACAGCGCGAAATCGGGATCGGAGCGGTCGAGTTCGTCGGCCAGGCCGCTTTCCAGGCCCGGGTCGGCAAACATGCCCTTGATGCGCTCCAGTTCCTCTGGCGGCGGTTCCAGCCCCAGGGTGAGGATGTGGGCGAACTCTTCCTGCACCTGGCGGCTGTATTCCGCCACGCCAATTTCATGGACGAGGATCTTGATCCGCGCCTTGTACTTGTTGTCGCGCCGGCCGTGGCGGTTGTAGACGCGCAGGGCCGCTTCCAGGAAGCTGATCATCTGCAGCGCGGGCACGAATTCGGCAATGCACGGGGCGATCATCGGCGTGCGGCCCATGCCGCCGCCGGCAAAGAACTTGCAGCCGATTTCGCCCGCTTCGTTCTTCACGATCTGGATGCCGATATCGTGCAGGCGCATGGCCGCGCGGTCGGTCTCGCTGGCGATGATCGCCACCTTGAACTTGCGCGGCAGATAGTCGAATTCCGGGTGGAACGTAGACCACTGGCGCAGCAGTTCGGCATAAGGGCGTGGATCGGCCACTTCGTCGGCGGCGGCGCCGGCAAAGTGATCGGCCGTGGTGTTGCGGATGCAGTTGCCGCTGGTCTGGATCGCGTGGAGCTGGACCTTGGCGAGGTCTGCCAGGATATCGGGCGCATCGGCCAGCTTGATCCAGTTGTACTGGATGTTCTGGCGCGTGGTGAAATGGCCATACCCGCGATCGTACTTGTCCGCGATATCGCCCAGCACGCGCATCTGCGCGGAACTGAGCGTGCCATAGGGCACCGCCACACGCAGCATGTAGGCGTGCAACTGGAGATAGAGCCCGTTCTTGAGGCGCAGGGGCTTGAACTGGTCTTCGGTCAGCTCGCCCGAAAGGCGGCGCGCCACCTGGCCACGGAATTCCGCAACGCGGGCATCGACCATTGCCTGGTCGTGTTGATCGTATTGATACATGGTCAGATTACCCAGCTGCCGGCCTGCGGATCGGCAGGCTTGAGCGAAAGATCGAGGCGAACGGTTGGCCCGAGCGCGCGGATGCGGTCCTTGATGTGGGCCGGGCGCACGGTGCCGTCGGTGCCGGCAAAGGCATCGATGACGTGGGTGTCGGTCACCACCTGCTTGGCGTTTTCGCGGGCGATGATGGCATCGGCATCGTGATCGATAGCCACGGCATTATCGACATGGCGCGACCAGCCTTCGCCCGTCCACCAGATCACGTCGCCCGTGCGCAGGTCGTTGCCCGTAATCACCTTGATCTTGCTCTCGCTCATCGCGCAGCCTCCACAACCTGCTGCAATTCCATGTTGTCTCCCCGTGCGGTCACTTCGCCGATGACGATCAGTGCCGGGCTCTTGATGCGTTCGCGGCCTACCAGATCGGCAAGGCCGGCCAGCGCGCCCCTTACCACGCGCATCTGCGGGCGCGAGGCGTTTTCGATCACCGCCACCGGCATGGTGGGGGCAAGGCCATCGGCCATCAGCTTTTCCGAAATGGCCGCTGCCGTGGCCACGCCCATATAGATCACCAGCGTGCGGCCAACGCCGGCCAGGCCCGCCCAGTTCTGGTCGGACAGGCCCTTGCACTGCCCGGCCACGAACGTGACGATCGATGCGTTCTCGCGGTGAGTGAGGGGGATCTGCGCCGATGCCGCCGCACCCAGCGCCGCGCTGACGCCGGGGACGACTTCGACTGGCACGCCCGCTGCATGGCAGGCTTCGGCTTCCTCGCCGCCACGCCCGAAGATGAAGGGATCGCCGCCCTTGAGCCGCACGACATCGTGCCCGGCCTG